>Ga0172367_10001381_pt1 | contig 35440 bp, 27 predicted proteins | sample Lak10m_FD_114542 | JGI IMG/M metagenome (GOLD analysis project Ga0172367, IMG submission 114542) | Freshwater microbial communities from Kabuno Bay, South-Kivu, Congo - kab_022012_10m | ecosystem: Environmental > Aquatic > Freshwater > Lake | place: Democratic Republic of the Congo: South-Kivu... | reverse complement strand
GGCGGAGCAAGAATAGTGGACAAATTCAGCAAGAATGGGGCAGCGCCAAACAGCTGCGAGAAGGACGGACACACCAGCTTAAACTAGACTGTTTTCTGTCTTGACTGAGGGGTCCACTATACGCCCAGAAACAAAAATTTACCTATGAACGTTCTTGAGCTCTATTTTCATCCAAGTATTTTCCAATCCTGAAATGAGCTTCCCCCCGAAAAATCGTCTTCCAACGGTGGCATAAAATCATAGTCACACTGGAAAGGAAGATGATGAAGATAGCGAGGCAGGGAGCCGGAACGACAGCGCCTTACGGATGCACAGATGCTGGTGCTGATCCGCTGCGTTGACGATGGCGTGGTTCCGGCGCAAACCGGAGGAGGGATTGACCCATCACTCGGATCGGGGCAGCCAGTATCTCAACTAGGTATTGCAGTCCAAGCTCGTTGCATACGGCATAGCTTGCTCGATGAGCCGTAAGGGGAATTGCTGGGACAATCCGCCGACGGAAAGCTGGTTCGGCAGTTTCAAGAATGAGCGAGTGTATGGCGAAAACTTCGAGACGCGGGATGAAATGAAGGCCAGTACATCAAGCGGCTGCATTCGACGCTCGGATACACATCGCCGGGTTCCTAGCCGACTAGATTAACTCTCAGCAGCAGCAAAAACAGGTAGCATGAAGTCTCGCCCTTGGAAGACGAAAAACTGGGAAGAGGTCACTAATAAAAAAGCCGACTTGCGTCGGCTTTTTACTCAAAGCTGGTAGTGAATTACTTCAAACCAACGATAAAGTGTGCCAAAGATTTGATCTCGGCATCAGTAGCACCCATGCCTTTAGGAGGCATCATGCCGGACTTCCAACCAAATTGACCACCTTTGGTGATATTAGCAACCAAAGTTGCTTCAGCATCAGCCTTGCCTGCGTACTTAGCAGCAACATCTTTCCATGCTGGACCAACTACTTTTTTGTCGATAGCGTGGCAAGCGCCGCACTTAGCTTTCCCCGCAGCTGGCATGTCCACTGCCATTGCACTACCTGCAACCATCAAACCTGCTACTGTCAAACCTGCGATGATAGATTTCATATTATTCCCTCAGTTGATTGTAAGTTTTGTAATACGCTCAAAAACCCTATCGCTTCCCAGGTCGTGAAATCAGGACACTTCCCAGAAATCACCATGTTCAGACGATGTAGCAAATCATGAGCGAACGGATTATCCAGTAATTTTTAGAAAATGGAAATGCGTCAATTTGCCACATTCCTCAAATTCGCTCCCCAGACTCAATATTTTTTTACAAATGAGCGATGATAGAACCTGCTGTGACAGCTACAATCCACTCAAATATCACGCTTAATCAACCATGTCCGCATCTTACCCACGCACTGTTTGCTGCGCATTGCTGCTGTTCTTAAGTGCGGTGCCGCAGGCAGAAGAAATCAGTGATCCATTTGATACGCAAGCCATGCTGCCGCTCAAACCTGCGTTGCGGTTGAACAACACACCAGACGAGCCGTGCAAGGACACGAAACTCCCGACGTATCCATTAAACTTGTTCGCAGTCGTCGATCTCGCCTTGTGCAACAATCCCCAGACCCGCGAGGCATGGGCTAGTGCCAAGCTACAAGCTGCACAAGTAGGTGTAAACAAGGCTGCCTATCTACCTAACTTGACTTTAAATGCAGGCTTGAGCCGTAATTGGCCCGCCAATAGTGCAGCTTATAATCAGCGGAATATCGGTCTATCGCTCTCTTATTTAATTTATGATTTTGGGCTGCGCTCAGCCAATCTAGATAGTGCCAAGCAGTTGCTTATTGCGGCTAGCTACACGCAAGATAGCCTAGTACAGACCGTTTTCCTGGCGGCAGTGCAGTCGTACTACCAAACACAATCCAGTTTAGCCGCTTTCGATGCAGCACGAGAATCAGAAGCAGCTGCGAAAGCCAGCTTTGAAGCCGCACAAGCGCGCTACCTTGCGGGTAGCGCGACACCCGCCGATAAGTATTCCGCTCAAACAGCTTATTCGCAAGCAACGCTCAACCGTATTGCCGCGAGTGGAGCGCACCAGATTGCGCGTGGCACGTTGGCCAATGTGATGGGGTTGGACGTTCCTCAACCCATCCAATTAGTTACAGCCTCCCCGGCTCCAAACCCAGAAGACTTCCAACGCAACGTCGCAGTACTCATCGATAGCGCACGCGATTTACGCCCAGATTTACGTGCAGCCGAAGCACAAGTTCAAGCTGCCCAAGCGAATAGTGAAGCGGCACGCGCGGCAGCATTACCGACGCTGTCTCTAGGGGCGAACAGTAGTTATCAGGGGGTGGCTAGTAACGGAATGAATCGAGGTTCGACTTTAGGTATCACGCTCAGTGCGCCGATCTTCTCTGGCTATGCACCGAGCTACCGCATCCGCTCTGCCGATGCTCAAGTCGAAGTCAAACAAGCACAACTAGAGAAAATTCGGCTACAAGTCGCCCTAGATGTATGGAACGCTTATCAGAACCTTATCACCGCTACACAAGCAATACGTGCTACGACTGACCTGTTGCAGAGTGCAACACAATCTGAAAATGTCGCGTCTGGACGATACAAGGCTGGTGTTGGTGTCATGCTGGATGTGCTGAATGCCCAAAGTGCATTGGCCAATGCCAGACAACAAGAGATACAGGCTCGTTTCAATTGGAATATCAGCCGCGCCACACTAGCTCAGGCAATGGGAAATTTGGATGCAGATTTGCTTCAGGAGCTATCCAGTTCTGCACCTATGGAGCACTCAACCGATATAAAGAAGAACAAATGATGAAGAGACTATTGCGTTCCAAACTACTCTGGATGTTACTAGCTACGCTCGGTCTGGGTATCTTTTATTACGTTTATCAACGTTATGATGCCCTGCCCTTACAGCAACGCTATCGCACCCAAGCGTTGCAAAGCGGTGATATTAGCCTGACCGTTTCCGCCAACGGCACCATCAATCCCGTCTCACTCATCAATATCGGCACTCAAGTTTCCGGTACAGTAAAAAAACTGTACGTTGATTTCAATAGCAAGGTCAGTAAAGGACAAGTGCTACTAGAACTGGATAACTCTTTGTTAATGGCACAACAAAAACAGAGTTTGGCGAATGTGGAGAGCGCCCGTGCCACGCTGGAGCTTGCTTCTGCCAACGAGGCACGGACACGAGGTTTATACGCCCAAGAATATGTTGCACGCTTGGAGTTGGATACAGCCATTCAAGCAAAGAAAGCGGCACAGGCCGGATTGCAACTGGCTCTTGCAGCGGTGGAAAAGGATGCGGCCAATCTCGCCTATTCAGTCATCCGTTCCCCGGTGGCGGGGGTCGTCGTGGATCGCTCGGTAGATGTTGGTCAAACCGTGGCTGCTAGCTTACAGACTCCCACGTTGTTTAAGATTGCGCAGGACTTGTCCAACATGCAGATTGATGCGAATTTTGCGGAAGCCGATATCGGCAGCATACGTGATGGTATGGCGGTGCGTTTCACCGTAGATGCATTTCCGAGCCGCAGCTTTCGCGGTGTGGTGAAACTGGTCAGACTGAACCCGACCACACAGCAGAATGTGGTCACCTACGATGTCGTTATCAATGTCAATAACCCGGAGCAGATATTGCTGCCCGGCATGACCGCCTATGTGAGCATCCCTGTGGCTGAACGCAAATCGGTATTGTTGGTGCCGAATGCAGCTTTACGCTTCAAACCCGCTAACTACGAGGCGGCCAAACCCGCAGAAAAATCAGCCGATACGAGCAAGCACGATGCGTATAGCGGGCGCGTGTTTATCCTCAAAGCCAATAAACTACAGCCAGTCACCGTGACACTCGGCATCAGCGACAACCGTAACACCGAGGTCGTTAGCGGCGAATTGAAAACTGGCGATTTAATCTTGTTGGGTGATAAGCAGACAGATGGCAAGGCATCCAACGCCAGTGCCGCGCCGCGCAGGATGTTCTGATGAGCGCTGCTGCATTAATACAGATTACCGGATTGCATAAATCCTATAACACAGCGGCAGGTCCTTTCCCTGTATTGAAAGCTGTCAATCTGACCATTTGTGCTGGCGAATTCGTCGCCATCATGGGACCGTCCGGTTCTGGGAAATCCACCTTCATGAATGTTCTGGGCTGTCTCGATAGCGCATCGGATGGCGAATATCTTTTGACTGGACGCAGTGTTGCGCAATTGGATAAAGACGAGTTGGCACTGCTGCGTAATCGCACCCTAGGTTTTGTGTTTCAAGGGTTTAATCTGCTACAGCGTATGTCCCTGTTAGATAACGTTGCGTTGCCCCTCATCTATTGCGGCGTACCTCGCGACGAACGGCACGCACGCGCCTTGGAGTTGCTGCACAAAGTGGGTTTGGCAGACAAGGCGCACTCCCTGCCCAACCAGATTTCAGGCGGACAACAACAGCGTGTAGCAATTGCACGTGCCTTGGTAAACCGTCCCAGCCTGATACTCGCCGATGAGCCGACCGGGAATCTGGACAGTCACACCAGCACCGAGATCATGGCGTTATTCGCAGCGCTCAATCGCGATGGCATCACCATCGTACTGGTCACGCACGAAGATGATGTCGCCCGTTATGCGCAACGTCAGATCCATTTCCATGATGGCAAGATTGTTAGCGACCACCCTACCCCGCAACAGGTGATGCCATGAACTGGGTGATGCTGGGTGAGGCTTGGCGTGCCATGGGCGCAAACCGGTTGCGCACCTTGTTGACCATGTTGGGTATGGTGATAGGCGTGGCAGCCGTGATACTGATGATGGCGATAGGCCAAGGCGCACAATACGCGGTCAAGCAATCCATCGCAGCGATGGGCAGCAACCTGTTCATTCTACTATCGGGTAGCAGTTCGGCGGGTGGGGTGCGCTCGGGAGCAGGCGGCGGCAATACACTCAATGTCGCTGATGGTGAAGCAATCAGTGAGCTTGCCGGTGTAGCAGTCGTTGCGCCTATCCATCCCGGTAGCGCACAGATTGTATATGGGCCCAATAATTGGAACACTTCAGTGATAGGCACGACACCTGATTATTTGTCCGCCCGCTCTTGGAACGTCACGAGTGGCACCGCCTTCACGGCTTCGGATGTACGCTCGGCCACACGCGTTGCCCTGATAGGCCAGACCGCAGCGCAAAACCTGTTCGGTGACGAAAACCCAGTCGGCAAGACCATACGCATACGGCAAAGCCCGTTTCTGATTCTGGGTACGCTGGCGATAAAGGGGCAAGGCATGGATGGGCGCGATCAGGACGACACCATACTCATTCCGCTGAGCACCGCCCAACGCCAAGTATTCGGTACGCAATTCCCCGGCTCGGTACGCATGATGATGGTGCAGACCACTAGTCAGGAGATCATGCCGCAGGTGGAGCGCAGCATGAACGAACTGCTACGCCAACGACACCGCATCCGCGAAGGTATGGACGCTGACTATTACCTGCGTAACCTCACCGCCGCTGCCGACTCAGCCGCCGAGAGCACCCGAGTGATGTCGTTGTTGCTTGGGGCTATCGCCTCCGTCTCGCTGCTGGTGGGTGGCATCGGCATCATGAACATCATGCTGGTCTCGGTGACCGAGCGCACTCGTGAAATTGGCATACGTATGGCGATAGGTGCACGGCAACGCGACATCCTGCTGCAATTCCTGCTGGAGGCTATCATCATCTCGGTGCTGGGTTGCAGCATCGGTCTGCTGTTAGGTGTAGGCGGCGCATTGCTGGCCGAATCTCTCACCGGTACGGCGGTGATTATTTCGGCGGGATCGGTGGTAGTCGCCTTTGGCGTTGCCGCCACCGTGGGCATCTTTTTTGGCTACTACCCTGCCCGTAAAGCCGCCCAGCTCGATCCCATCGAAGCGTTGCGCTACCAATAAACGCTCATCCAAACGCAAAACGGCAGACCTAGGTCTGCCGTTGCGCTGATGTAAGCAACAAAGATTACAGAGTACGGCCTATCGCGCTGGCGATCCCCCCCAAGGTGACCATCAGCTTCTTCAACTCGTCCGGTGTTAAAGCCTGGTCAGCGTCACACCATGCTTCGCATGGATTCGGATGCATTTCGACCAACAAACCGTCGGCACCCGCTGCTACCGCTGCCTGTGACAAAGCCGCCACCATCCACGCCTTACCACCTGCATGAGATGGATCGACGATGACCGGTAAGTGGGTCTCTTTCTTCAAAACAGGGATAGCTGTTACATCCAATACGTTGCGGTAGTAAGTCTCGAACGTGCGGATACCGCGCTCGCAGAAAATGATGTTGTGATTGCCGCCCGCTGCAATGTATTCCGCCGCCATCAGCCATTCGGAGATGGTCGCCGACATGCCACGCTTGAGAATAACGGGTTTTTTGATACGGCCTACTTCCTTGAGTAGATCAAAGTTTTGCATATTGCGCGTACCGATCTGGATCACATCGACATCGTGTTCTAGAAACAGATCAAGCTGACGCGCATCCATCAACTCGGTAACGATGGGCAACTTATATTTGCTGGCCGCATTGCGAAACATAGTCAGACCGTCCGCTCCCTTGCCCTGGAAGGTGTATGGGCTAGTGCGCGGCTTGAACGCACCACCACGCATCAACCGGCAACCAGCCTCATGTACGTATTGTGCGGACAGATCCATCTGCGGCTGAGTCTCGACCGAACATGGCCCGGCAATCACTTGAATCTGATTACCACCAATAGGGATTCCGCCGACATCGACAATGGTGTTGTGCTTGTGCGACTCGCGCGACACGATCTTGTACTGCTTGGCGATATGCATGGCCGATTCGACACCGGGCAAGGGGGTGAACATTTCTTCGGTCAATGCACGCTCGTCACCGATTGCACCAATTACGGTACGTTCAATGCCGCGCGAAATATTGGCCTTCAGGCCAGCTGTCTCCAAGCGCTTCACCACCGCACCGACCTGTTCGTCGGTCACATCTTTACCCATCACTATAATCATTGCTGCTCTCCTAATATCGCTTTCAATGCGGTCAAAAATTTCTCATTCTGATTCTTCAAACCTATGCTCACACGCAGATAGTCGGGCATCGCGTAATTCCATATCGGACGGACGATCACACCGGACTCCAGCAAGCGGCGATAAACCTGCACTGCGTTCACCACGTGGAAACTGACGAAGTTTCCGTAAGAAGGGATGTAGCTGAGTCCCAGCGCAGCCAGTCCCTGGGTGAGCTGCTCCATGCCACGACGGTTGTGTGCAAAAGTCAGCTGCACGAACTCGCGGTCTTGCAAAGCCGCCACTGCTGCCGCTTGCGCCATGCTGTTGACGTTAAAAGGTTGCCGCACACGATTCAACATGTCGATGACTTGCGCATTACCCAAGGCATAGCCCACGCGCAATGATGCCAAGCCATAAGCCTTGGAGAAGGTGCGTGAGATGATGAGATTGGGAAACTCGCGCAACCAACTGACGCTGTCGTAGCGGCACTCTTCGGGCAGGTACTCGTTATAAGCCTCATCCAACACCACCAAGATATTGCCCGGCAAGCCTTGCAGAAAGGCATGCAGTTGCGCGCCAGTCAGGAAAGTGCCGGTCGGATTGTTGGGATTGGCGATGAAGATGATCTTAGCGCCCTGCGCCACTGCGGCTTGGCCCATAGCGTCCAGATCATGGCCAAAAGCGTGCGCCGGAACACTGATGCCAATCGCTCCTGATGCTTGGGTAGCCAACGCATAAACGGCAAAAGCGTGCTCGGAATAGACTGCTTTATCGCCTACCGTCAGAAAGGCACGCGCTGCCAGTTCCAGCAAATCGTTGGAGCCATTACCTAATACCACTTGGTCTAGTGCCACACCGTAGCGTTGCACTAGAGCATCTTTCAGTGCGTAACCATTACCGTCGGGATACAGGCCAATGTCATCCAGCGCAGCACGTGCAGCAGCAATGGCCGCTGTACTGGCACCCAATGGATTCTCGTTAGAGGCCAGCTTGACGATGTCGGTGATGCCCAGTTCCCGCTCCAATTCAGAGATGGGTTTGCCGGGTTGGTAAGGTGCAATGGCACGTATATAGGATGGTGCTAAATCAGCGTAATTCATTTATTAAAACCATTTCATTCCACGAAACACAGAAAAAATCACGAACAAAAAAACGCCACGATGCAAACACGGCACGAACGTATTTTCGTGCTTTACGTGTATTTCGTGGGCGCATTCAGTGCGCTACCGGATAAGAACCCAACACTTTAACAAAGGCCGCCAATTGTTGTAGCTCAGCCAAAGCTGCTGCCACTTTAAGGTCGCTTTGATGACCATCCACATCCATGTAGAACACATATTCCCACAGCCCCGAGCGTGCTGGACGCGACTCCAGCTTAGTCATGGATACACCATGCTTAGCCAGGGGGGCCAACAACTCATGAACTGCACCGGGACGGTTCGGGGCGCATAACACCAGCGAAGTCTTATCCTTGCCAGATGGGGATACATGTTGTTTGCCCAATACCAAGAAACGCGTGGTGTTGCGCGCATCATCCTCGATATTCTCTACACACAAAGACAACCCAAAATGCGCAGCAGCCTGACTACCCGCAATGGCTGCACTATTAGGATTCTCAGCCGCCAGACGTGCCGCTTCGGCATTGCTAGACGCTGGTACGCGCGCCGCATGGGGCAGATGGGTATTCAACCAACCCTGACATTGACCCAATGATTGTGGATGTGAATACACGGTTTTGATGGAGTTCAGCTCACAATGCTGGGCCAATAGGCATTGATGTATCGGCAGTTTCACTTCACCGCAGATTTGCAAACTACTTTGCATCAACAAATCCAAAGTACGGCCCACTGCTCCCTCGGTGGAATTCTCAACCGGTGCGACACCGTAGTTCACCGCACCAGACTCCACAGCACGGAACACATCATCAATGTTGGCACAAGGATTACCCTGCACAGCACTGCCGAAGCGTTTCATCGCTGCGGCTTCGGAAAATGTTCCTTCAGGCCCCAAATAAGCCACGGCTAAAGGTGATTCGAGCGCACGACATTGCGACATCACCTCGGTGAACAAGGCGGCGACTGCATCATTACTGAGCGGACCGTGGTTACTGCTTTGCAAACGTGCCAATACTTGCGCTTCACGCTCAGGTCTCAGAACCACACCATTTTCTTTGAGCCGGCCTATCTGTTGCGCGAGTTTGGCGCGCAGGTTCAGCATCGCTAACATCTCATTATCGATGCGATCAATCTCATCGCGGCATTTCTTCAGATTTTCACTCATACAGCCTCAAGCAATGGCAGGTCGCGCACCATGAGTACGCCTGGGATGGCGGAGAGCTGTGCGACCAGTTGTGCGGGAAGTTCGGTGTCTGTATCCACTAAGGTATACGCCATCTCACCACGGGATTTGTTCATCATATTGCTAATGTTGATACCCGCTTGCGCCAGCGCCGTAGATATCTGTCCCAGCATATTGGGCACGTTACTATTGGCAATGGCCAGACGGAAGCGCGACTCGCGCGGCATCACTAAATTGGGGAAGTTGACCGTGTTGGTGATATTGCCGTGCTCCAGATACTCGCGCATCTGATCAACCACCATCACTGCACAATTATCTTCCGCCTCCTCGGTAGATGCGCCTAGATGCGGCAATGTCACCACATGATCTTGCCCTTGCAAGGCTTGTGCCGGGAAATCACACACGTAATAACGCAGATGCTTGCTCGCCAACCCGGCTAACACCGCTTCGGTATCGACAATCGGTGCGCGCGCGAAATTCAACAGCACACTGCCGGGACGCATCGCTTGGATACGTCGCGCGTCGATCAACCCACGTGTGGCATCGAGCAATGGCACATGTAGCGTGACGAAATCACTGTGCTTCAGTAGCTCCTCTATGCTCTGCGCCTTCTTTACTTGGGAGGACAAACTCCAAGCCGCTTCTACGGTGATCTCTGGATCGTAACCGTAGACACGCATGCCTAAAGCCAACGCGGTATCGGCGACGAGTCTGCCGATTGCACCAAGACCGATGATACCCAAGGTACGACCACGCAACTCTATACCTGCGAACTGCTTTTTACCGTCTTCAACCAGCTTATGTAGCACCTCATCTGTACCGTGTAAGCCAGCGGTAAAGCTGAGCGCCGGACCGATATTACGTGCTGCCAGCAGCATGGCTGCAATAACCAACTCCTTGACTGCATTAGAATTTGCACCAGCAGTATTGAATACAGGTATGCCTCGGGCACTCATCTGCACAACGGGAATGTTATTAGTACCGGCACCTGCCCTGCCAATTGCTCTCACGCTGACAGGAATATCCATCTCATGCATCACTTGAGAGCGTACCAAGATTGCATCCGGCAACTGCATATCTGGACCGACTTGGTAATCAGACGCAGGGAAACGTTTCAACCCGTGGGATGAAATCTTGTTCAGTGTCAGGATGCGGTAGGGACGCGCCATAGTTCAGCCGTGATTGGCTGCGAACTCGCCCATGAACGACACCAACGCTTGTACACCTTCGTATGGCATAGCGTTGTAGATAGAAGCACGCATACCGCCAACTGAACGGTGACCTTTCAATTGCAACAAACCACGTGCATCTGCTTGCTTAAGAAATTCGCCATCCAGCGCAGCATTTTTGAGCGTGAATGGCACGTTCATGCGAGAACGATCAGCCTTCGCCACTGGGCAATGATAGAAACCGTTGCTATTGTCTATTGCCGCGTACAACAACTCTGCCTTGGCGATGTTATGCCGTTCCATCACGCCGATACCGCCGTTGCGTTTCAGCCAACTGAATACCAGTCCGGCCATGTAGATGCCAAAGGTAGGTGGCGTGTTGTACATGGACTCGCCATCTGCATGCACCTTGTAATCCATCATCGTAGGCAAACGTGGATCAGCATGACCAATCAAATCATCTCTAACGATCACCAAGGTCAGGCCGGCTGGGCCAATGTTCTTTTGTGCACCAGCGTAGATCAGACCGTATTTCCATACGTCGATGGGACGCGACAGGATGTTGGAAGACATGTCTGCCACCAATGGCACATCACCTGTATTTGGCACCCAGTTGAACTCCACGCCACCGATAGTTTCATTGGGCGTGAAGTGCACATAGGCTGCATCTTTATCTAGCTTCCATGTATCAAAGGCTGGCACATAGCTGGATTTTTTGTCCGAGTTATCCGCGACCACATTCACGTGGCTGAATTTCTTCGCCTCGGCGATTGCCTTCTTAGACCATTCACCCGTATTGACATAGTCAGCCGAAAGTTTACCGCGCAACAGATTCAGCGGAATCATGGAGAACTGTAGATGCGCACCACCTTGCAAAAATAGCACCTTGTAGTTGTCTGGTATCGCCATCAATTCACGCAGGTCAGCCTCAGCTTGTGCTGCAATGCCGATGAATTCCTTGCCGCGATGGGACATCTCCATCACCGACATGCCACTACCATGCCAATCCAGCATCTCGGCCTGAGCCTGTAACAACACCTCTTTGGGCAATACCGCCGGACCTGCGCTAAAGTTGTAAACTGACATTTAATATACCTTTTATAAATAGATACTTGGTGGATATTTTTAATACTTTAAGTTAATTTATTAAGCGAACGGCCAAGGCATCATTCTTCCGTTTGCGTATCATCCTCTGGATCCGCAATGCGACTCAGGCTGACCAATTTGTCACCTTTCTCCACGCTCATGAGCGTCACACCCTGAGTAGTGCGCCCCATTTCGCGTATCTCGCTTACGCGGGTGCGTATCAATACACCGCTGGAACCGATCAACATAATCTGGTCTTCTGGTTTGACCAAGGTCGCCGCCACCACCTTGCCATTACGCTCGGAAGTCTGGATAGCGATCATGCCCTGGGTGCCACGGCCATGTCGGGTGTACTCCACGATAGGACTACGCTTGCCGTAACCATTTTCGGTAGCGGTCAAGACACTCTGTTGTTCATCTTCTGCTACTAGCAAGGAGATGACTTGATTGTCCTTAGCCAACTTCATGCCGCGTACACCACGTGAAGCACGGCCCGTGGCACGCACATCTTCCTCGTCGAAACGTACAGCCTTGCCGCCGTCAGAGAACAACATCACGTCATGTTTACCGTCGGTGATCGCGACCCCAACCAAGAAATCGCCTTCGTCCAGATTGATGGCGATGATGCCGCGCTTCATAGGACGAGAGAAATCAACTAATGGTGTCTTCTTAACTGTGCCCTGTGCGGTGGCGAAAAAGATATATTTATCTTCGCTAAACTCGACCACGGGCAGGATTGCGTTAATTTTCTCGCTGGCTTCCAGTTGCAATAAATTGACAATAGGACGACCACGCGAGGCACGACTGCCCTGTGGCAACTCATATACCTTAAGCCAATAGACGCGCCCCATGTTGGAGAAGCACAAGATACTGTTATGGGTGTTGGCGATAAACAGGTTGTCGATGAAATCGTCATCCTTAGTTGCTGTAGCCTGCTTGCCGCGACCGCCACGCTTCTGTGCGCGATACTCATCCAAGGCTTGCGCCTTCATGTAACCACTGTGAGAAAGCGTAACCACAACATCTTCTGGTGCAATCAAATCTTCCATACTCATATCATGCGTATGAGAGATGATTTCACTGCGACGTTTGTCGCCGAACTGCGCTTTAACCGCAGTCAACTCATCCGCGATGATCTGCGTCACGCGTGCCGGCTTAGCTAAGATATCGAGCAAGTCGGTGATTTTATCCATCACTTCGCGGTATTCACCGACAATCTTATCCTGCTCCAAGCCAGTCAAACGTTGTAGTCTCAGTTCCAAAATCGCTTGAGCCTGAGCTTCAGACATGTGATAACCACGTGACGCGCCCTCACCCGTCAGGCCAAACTCAGGCAGTAATCCATCGGGACGCGAAGCGTCGCTGACACGGGATAGCAAGTCCTCAACCAAAGAAGAACGCCAACTGCGCGCCATCAAACCACGTTTTGCATCAGCAGGAGAGGGTGCGGCCTTAATCAGTGCAATGATTTCGTCCACATTCGACAAAGCTACTGCCAGACCTTCTAAAACATGACCGCGCTCACGCGCCTTGCGCAGTTCAAAAATAGTTCGGCGTGTCACGACTTCACGGCGGTGGCGCAGGAAGGCATCGATTATTTGCTTAAGGTTCAGAAGCTTGGGTTGACCATCAATGATGGCAACCATATTGATGCCGAAACTATCTTGCAACTGCGTTTCTTTATAGAGCTTATTGAGAATGACGTCAGCATTCTCACCACGCTTCAACTCGATCACCGCACGCATACCGGATTTATCAGATTCGTCACGAATCTCGGAGATGCCTTCGAGACGTTTTTCGCGTACCAGCTCACCGATCTTGATCAGCAAGTTTGCTTTGTTCACTTGATACGGTAGCTCATCGATGATGATGGCTTCGCGTTCTTTACCAATGTCTTCAAAATGAGTGCGACCGCGCATGATGACGCGACCACGACCGGTACGGTAACCTTCCTTCACGCCAGCCAGACCATAGATAAAACCAGCTGTTGGAAAATCCGGTGCGGGCACATATTCGATCAACTCATCTACACTCAGCTCGGGGTTGCCCAATAGCGCCAAACAAGCATCCACCACTTCATTCAGGTTGTGCGGCGGAATATTGGTCGCCATACCCACCGCGATACCGGACGAACCATTCACCAGCAGATTCGGGAAGCGCGAGGGGAATACCAAGGGTTCGTGTTCGGAACCATCGTAATTAGGGCCAAAATCAACAGTCTCTTTGTCTAAATCAGCCAACAACTCGTGCGCGATACGCTCCATACGGATCTCGGTATAACGCATCGCAGCTGCGTTATCGCCATCGACTGAACCGAAGTTACCTTGCCCATCGACTAGGGTGTAGCGCAGCGAGAAAGGCTGAGCCATACGAACGATGGTGTCATATACCGCAGTGTCGCCGTGTGGGTGGTATTTACCGATTACGTCGCCGACGATACGTGCCGACTTTTTATAGGCGCGATTCCAGTCATTGGACAACTCATGCATCGCAAATAAGACGCGTCGATGCACCGGTTTCAAACCGTCACGTACATCCGGCAAAGCGCGCCCAATGATGACACTCATGGCATAGTCCAAATAGGACTTGCGCATCTCTTCTTCTAGGCTGACGGGGAGTGTTTCTTTCGCGAATTGAGTCATGGGTATAGGCAGGTGGTTTAGGCTAAAAAACAGCTTGCGAGTTTACCACAGCCACACAGGCACGAACTACCCCTGCTAAAGGCCAAATCATTCGTCAGTATTTGGCGCAAAGCCTGAAGTTTTGCTACAGTCGCGACCTTATTTCATCGTTCTAACCTCGCCATGTCCAACGCCGATCCCATCGAAATCGAAAAATTCTCGCAACTCGCCCACAAATGGTGGGATCTACATAGTGAATTCAAGCCCTTACATGAGATTAACCCGTTGCGCTTGGCTTATATTGATCGCAATGCGGGGCTAAGTGGCAAGACAGTGCTGGATGTAGGTTGCGGTGGCGGCATCTTGTCCGAAAGCATGGCTAGGACAGGCGCACAAGTAACCGGCATCGATCTTTCAGATAAGGCCTTACAAGTTGCAAAGTTACATCTACTGGAAAGCGGACTACAGGTCGATTACCGCAAGATCCCTGTGGAAACTCTGGCGGAAGAGCGCCCAGCACATTACGACATAGTCACTTGCTTGGAGATGTTGGAGCATGTACCTGATCCTGCCAGTGTCATCGCAGCGTGTGCAAAGTTGGTCAAACCGGGCGGCTGGGTATTCTTCTCTACCCTTAACCGCAATCCTAAGTCATATCTGTTCGCCATCATCGGCGCGGAATACGTACTCAAGATGCTGCCGCGTGGCACTCATGACTATGCCAAGTTCCTCAAGCCATCCGAATTGGCGCAAGCCTGCCGCAACGCACACCTAAATGTCGTCGATCTGATTGGCATGAGTTACAACCCCATCAGCAAGGTCTACTCCTTGGGTAAGGATACCGACATCAACTACATGATCGCCTGCCGCAGGGAAACTGAGTGATACGCGCCGTCCTGTTCGATCTGGACGGCACCTTTGCCGACACTGCACCTGATCTGGCTGCCGCACTCAATCATGTACGCGCTACCCGTGACCTTCCCCCACTCCCCTTGCAAGTACTACGCCCACAGGCTTCGCATGGTTCGGCTGGGTTGCTCAAAACAGGGATGGGTGTAACACCTGATTCCCCAGAATTTAAAACACTACGTGACATTTTTTTAGCGCACTACACCGATAATATCTGTGTACATACCAAGCTGTTCGAGGGGATGGCTGAGCTAATTTCTACGCTAGAATCGTGCGACATTGCATGGGGCATCGTCACCAATAAACCGCACCGTTTCACCGTACCTTTGATGCAAGCGCTGGGTTATGCCGAACGTGCAGCCTGTTTGATCAGCGGTGACACCTGCGCTCACGCCAAACCCCATCCCGAACCCATGCTTAGAGCCTGCGAGACGATAGGCGTCACAGCAACCGAATGTCTGTATCTAGGTGACGACAGACGCGACATGGAGGCGGCAAATGCCGTAGCGATGCGCGGCATCATCGCTAACTACGGCTACGTCAGTGATGACGTATCCATCGCAAATTGGCAAGCGTATGGCAGTTTGGATCATCCCTTGCAGCTACTCAGATACCTGCCCAACAGAACACAGGTATCATCTATCCAAAACTTTCCAGAACACTGATATGAATCCTGATGATCAAGAGCACTCCCCTGTAGCGCAAGAGGATATACAGGAGATATTGCACAAAGTCATCATCGCCCACCAACAAGCACTGGCATTACTACAGCAGACCGAAGCCGCTTATAGCCGCCTCGTTCCTCGTCAATTGCTCAGTCTGATGCAAGCCAAAAGCATTGTCGATGTGAAGCTGGGCGACCAGGTCGAGCGCAAACTCAGCATCATGTTCGCGGACATACGCGACTTTACCCATCTCTCCGAGACCATGACACCGACCGAGAACTTTGAGTTCATCAACTCCTATCTTAGTCAGATGGAACCTGTCATTACCCGCCACCACGGCATCATCGATAAATATATAGGTGATGCCATCATGGCGTTGTTTGAAAAAAATGCGGACGATGCTGTTGCCGGCGGCATCGCCATGTTAGAGCGTTTGAATTTCTACAACGCCGGACGCAAACGGGCTGGCTATAAACCTATACAGATAGGAGTAGGACTCAATACCGGCATGGTGATGATAGGTACAGTGGGCGGCATCAACCGTATGGATAGCACTGTGATCGGGGATGCCGTCAATCTGGCCGCACGTTTGGAAGAAGCCAACAAGACCTATAACACCAAATTTCTTATTAGTCACAACACACTATATGACCTGACTCGCCCCGACCATTATCTGATACGTTTCTTAGACCGTTTTCGCGTCAAAGGGAAATCCCAACCACTATCTATTTACGAGGTGTTCGATAACGATAGCAATGAAGTGCGTCAAGCCAAACGCAACAGCTTGGAATACTTTGAACAGGCAGTTTCTTATTACCACCTCAAATTGATAGACCGCGCATTGCCCTTATTCCAGCAATGTATAAAGATTTGTCCGGACGATTTACCAGCACATATTTATTTGGAGCGCTGCTATCGCTATCAAGCCACCAAGCAGCATGTGGGCACTGGCGAGTTGGACGTACTGGTCACATGGAAAAGTGAGTTCCAGACCAACATCCCTACTTTAGATGAAGCCCATCAAGAGATGCTAGGACGCATCAACCAATATGGCTTGCGTATTAAACAGGGCCAGCATCAAAATTTCGATGACATCTATGTTTACCTAGGCACTCACTGCGAGCAACTTTTCCCTATGGAAGAAGCACTGATGCGTGAGCATGACTACCCATTTCTGGACAGCCATCGGCAGGAACACCAACACTTCATCAAACGCTACAAGGAACTGCAAACCCGTATGCAGAGCGGCACCGAGGACGCACGCTATCTGGCCTATCGTACCGAATTATTGATGCTGGACTGGTTCTCTGCGCACGCCATCCGCGCCGACCGGCACTTTGCCCGTCATTTGCAGAACAACAAGAGTAGCTAAAGCTGATACAATCGCACCGCTGCATAACACCCGGGGACGACTTGGCTTCGACGTGGGTTACAAAGCAGAGTGGGGCATACCGAGGACCCGCAACCTCGTAAATCAGCTGGAAACCAATAGTCGCAAACGACGAAAACTACGCTTTAGCTGCTTAATCAGCTAGACCTCACACCACGCTGTTCATGGAGTGGCTCGAAGTCGCAAGACGGAGATGAGTGAGGTAAATACATGAAATCGTGTCGGGCAGGGTCACTTTGTCCGAAGCTAAAATCAAGGTGACTCGCTCTGTACCAGCCCGTCGGTTGGCGTGTGCAAGGTTAAATCAAACAGCCAGACTAAGTATGTAGAACTACCTGTAGAGGACTTGCGGACGCGGGTTCAATTCCCGCCGTCTCCACCACTTCACTATTTAACGCTGCCTCACAAGGTGGCGTTTTTTATTGCTTACGTCACTCCAACTCGAATAGCAATTTGCCACCTGCAATATGAACCTCAATTACCTTGCCCCGAATCTGCTCAGGAGCAGTCGTTTGCGCGCCGTCCTATACTCCGCTCTTGAATCTGCCGAATCTATTATTATCAATAGAGAGCGACTTAAGGAACTCTTGGTGGCCTGAGGTTGGCATTGCCCATGTAAAGCGCCACTCCCAATTACCGCAAGCTAAACCCGGGAAGTTCATACGGTGTTCTCCGGAAAGTCCCAATACATCTTGAAGCGGAAAAATTACAGTATTGGCTGCAGAAGCTGAAAGTGCCTTCATCATATCAACGTGTATTATTGTCCCGTCACTATTCAGGTATTTCAATGCGAACTCTTTTTCATGCTGTGGGAGGGTATTCCACCATCCTAGGCAAGTGTCATTATCATGTGTGCCGGTATATGCAACTGTATTTGTCACGTAATGATGAGGAAGAAAATGATTAGACTGGTCATTACCGAAGGCGAATTGCAGTATACGCATCCCAGGTAATGAAAAATCGTCTCTCAATTTGATTACGTCCGCTGTAATCAAACCCAGGTCTTCAGCAATGATAGGTAAGTCGTTGCCAAATGCTGTTTGGAATGCGGCAAATAACTTTGCCCCTGGCCCCGGCATCCAGCGCCCATTCATGGCAGTCTCATCTTTGGCTGGCACTTCCCAATACTCAGAAAAGCCACGAAAGTGGTCGATACGCACGACATCAAATGATTTTAGGGCGTGCCCCAAGCGCGCGACCCACCATGCGTACTCACTACTATCATGCTTATCCCAACTGTATAAAGGGTTACCCCAAAGTTGCCCTGTCTTGCTGAAGTAATCAGGTGGCACGCCAGCAACAACCTTGGGTAGGCCCGCTTCATCTAGTTCGAAAAGCTCTCGATTGGCCCACACGTCAGAACTTTGATAGGCAACAAAAATGGGCACATCACCGACGATATATACGCCAGCATCATTAGCGTACTGTTTTAAGCTTTCCCACTGACGTGTAAAGCGCCACTGACAGAATTTCCAAAACTTGATTTCGGAGTCGTAATACTCAGCGATATTGGATAAGGCATCTGGCTGGCGTGTGGCTAAATCATTTGGCCAATAACTCCAGCCACTACCGTTCTGGCTCTGTTCTATCGTTTTGAATAAGGCGTAGTCATTTAGCCATTGACTTTCAGACAGGCAAAATTTTTCGAAGTCTTTATGGAGTTCGCTGCGATTAGCAAAAAATGCAGTTGCAGCACGACGTAACCGATCCATACGAAAAGGAATGACCGCACTAAAATCTACCCTACTGTCATTGGCATTCTTATTGGGAATGAGATCAGATTCAGATAACCAGCCATGCTTAGCCAAGTCGCCCAAATCGATTAGCAACACATTTCCAGCAAAGGCGGAGCAACTCATATAGGGCGAATTACCAGGGCCTATCTCGCCTAGCGGCAACATCTGCCAGTAACTCTGCCCTGCACTTTTTAACCAGTCTATAAATTGATACGCGCCCTGTCCAAAGTCTCCCGATCCATATGGTCCTGGCAAAGAGGTGGGGTGTAAAAGTATGCCATTGGTGCGTTTAGATAACATAGCCAGTGCCTGTTGGGGATTAATGATCATTCTGTCGCACGGCGCATTGCACCAGAAACATCTGTCGCGCCACTACCCAAGCTAATAGGTTCAGAAAGATTATGTGGGGCTGGTAACCCAATCAAGCGGTACAACTCGCGCAGATTGTGCCTATAGAGACGATCAAAACTCGCAACTGACAATGAGGGATTGTAATCACCAAACCACCAAGTCCAGTCTGAACTCTCGCAGGAGCAAAGCTGTTGCTCGGCAGCGACTTGTTCCTTTGCCGTCAATTTGCCGCTCGCCATGACTTGGTCGTAGCATAATTTTGCTTCACATAATAAATCCCAAGCTCGATTCTTATCCTTGCATCCTATCCAAGTCGAAAAGTTACCATATACCCAGCTACCTGCAACGATGCTGGGTAGTTCTATGGTTTTGGCCACATCCGATCTAATCGGACTCAGTTTGAGATAGTTGCTGTAGGTGTTGGTATGTATTTTTGCGTGATGCTCCAACTCAGTATAGAGATAGTCCAAAAAATAGAATCCGTTATACGGGTAATATTCCCATGCATTTTCACCATCCAGAATGACACTCACAATTGGCGACTCAGACTCTATTGCATGTTTAGCAATTTCTTCGATTTGACTAACAAAGTGTGTTGCAGCGGCTTTACCGTCCCAACGAGCATATTCAAAGCCGATTAAGTCAGATAGATTGTCGTCACGGAAAAAACAACTAATATCCCCCGAAGCTTTTTCCACCTTGTAGGGACGATAAAGATAAGTCGCACGACTATCAGAAAGCATCCGATGATGTCGCAAACTATTGACCAAAACAGTCTGACCGCTTGCAGCCCAACCGCAGCCCTCCTCTGCCATCACTTGTAAAGTTGCATCCGAAATAGAGCCTTCGGCAGGCCACATGCCTTTAGGTTCTGTACCGAATCGTGCCGCATGACTACGCTTCGCTTTGGCGATGTGTTGCGCAACCCGTTCCTTACCGCCTGGATAAAATGCAGCGGCTGGCAACGGCACATCTGGCATAGCCTCGCGTGCACTCGCAAAATCAATCAGCAGCGGTGCTAATGGGTGGTAATGAGGTGTAGCAGAAATCTCAATCTGTCCGGTCTTGGCTAGTTTGCGATAACGAGGAATGACATTGCTGACCAGTCCACCTATCAGATCCAGCAACTCTCTCCGGTCTTGGTAGCTAAAGCCTTCTCCTTTGTGCATCAGTCTTGCCAATAAAGGGCTTTCGCGTCGCACGCTCTCACCACACCATGACAAGTGATACCAAGTGACCAAGTCGGCTATGTATTGGCCTGACAGATACGAAAGTGCCACATCCCCTTGGCCTTGCAGCGCCTTATGCGTATCCATAAGGCGTTTGTAAGCAGGGAATGGCGCAACCATTTTTTCGTGATTGCAGCGAAAACAAGCATCAAGCGCAAGATCGCGTTGTGCCGCAGTCAATTCGTTAGGGGATTGACACCCCAGCAATCTCAATAGAGGGTCGCGTAGCTTGCCGCTAGCAAACTGATCGGCATAATCTTCAAGCTGATCGACCAGAATAGGAACGAAATTTAATACGGCTCTAATCTTGGGATGTTTCTCCAAGTGATAAGCCATGTCGGTGTAATCTTTGATAGCATGAAGATACGTCCATGGCAGGACAAAATCACCCGTGGAATAGTCACGATAATCTGGCTGATGCATGTGCCAGAGGAATACAAGGTCTACAGATTTTTTCATAAAGAAACCCTGCCTAAAGACAGGGCGTTACTGTTGAAATTAACGGATACTGTGTACGGACTGCCCTAACATCTCCGGGGTGACCAGCGTCACTCCATTGGCGCTGACATGGAAGCGTTTGCGATCCTCATCTGGATTAACGCCGATGCTCATGCCTTCCGGTATCTTGCAATTTTTGTCTATGATGACTTTTTTTAAGGTGACGTAGCGACCAACGTCCACATTGGGTAGTAGCACCGAATCTTCAATGATCGAATAACTATTCACTCGCACATCTGAGAATAGTAGTGAGTGACGCACCGTTGAACCGCTCACTATGCAACCGCCGGAGACCAAAGAGTCCACAGCAACACCGCGCCGCTCAGGTTCATCGAACACAAATTTGGCAGGCGGAAGCTGCTCTTGATGAGTCCAGATTGGCCATTCCTGATCGTACATGTTCAAATCTGGAATAACCTTAGTCAACTCCATACTCGCTTCCCAATAGGAGTCTATCGTACCGACATCACGCCAGTAAGGGGTATTGTCATCTCCCATCCCTACGCAACTTTGTTCAAAACTTTGTGCGAACACTCGATACTTTTGCACCATGTGTGGAATCAAATCTTTACCAAAATCATGGCTAGACTTGGGATCATCTGCATCACGTATGAGCTGCTCGTAAAGGAACTGGCTGTTGAATACATAGATACCCATGCTAGCCAATGATTTTTCGGGATTACCCGGAATGGATGGTGGATTAGCAGGCTTCTCGACGAAGCCGACCACGCGCGAGTCTTTATCGACATCCATTACGCCGAAGGCCGACGCTTCTGCAACCGGCACCTCCAGACAGGCGACTGTCATGTCTGCTTTACTTTCCACATGGAAGGCCAACAATTTGCCGTAATCCATCTTGTAGATATGATCACCAGCAAGTACGAGTACGAAGTCGCACTTAGATTCGCGGATGATGTCGAGATTTTGAAATACAGCATCAGCGGTACCTTGATACCAATGATCTTCACTGACGCGCTGTTGCGCCGGCAGCAAATCGACGAATTCGCCGAATTGACCATTCAAAAATGACCAGCCGCGTTGAATATGCTGAATAAGACTATGTGATTTGTACTGCGTGGCGACACCGATACGACGTATGCCTGAGTTCACGCAATTAGACAGGACAAAATCGATGATACGGAACTTACCACCAAACGGAACGGCAGGCTTAGCACGCCAGTCGGTAAGTTGGTGTAAACGACTGCCGCGACCTCCGGCTAAAACCATCGCGTAAGTATTTTTGGTGATTCTACTGACAAAACGTGGTGCTGGATCCCCAGAAGCAAGATGATATTTTTTTTGTAGATAACCCAACTCTGCATTCATTTTTGTCTCTCCCCTGATTTACATTATCGTCGTCTGGGCATTATCGTTTACAATCGATGAACTAGACAAGAACAATGGGAGCTTAAGTGAATAGTTTATTGGAAGCGCTGTTGCAAGCCCGTCTTTACGAACCTTTCAGCCTGCTGGGCATACATCGTGAAGGCTCAGATTGGGTCATTCGTATTTATCATCCTTACGCAACAAAAATTACGCTACTCGACGCTCCCGATGCTTCCGCATTCAAATGCACGCACCCCGCTGGCATGTTCGAATGGCGCGGCAAAACTGAACCTAAGCGTCCTTATAAAGTAAGCATTAATGAAGGTGAATTGAGTCACGACATTTACGACGCTTACCAGTTTCCCGCACATATCTCACCTCACGATCTCAATCTTTTCAGCGCGGGCAAGTTAAAACAAAGTTACCGTGTGTTGGGTTCACACCCTATCCAAATCAACGGGGTGCAAGGCACACGTTTTGCTGTATGGGCACCGAATGCAGAGCGCGTCAGCGTGATTGGCGAGTTTAACCAATGGGATGGTCGCTTGAATCCGATGCGTTCACATGGTTCTACCGGAATCTGGGAGTTATTCATTCCTGAGGTTGCGCAACATGCCCTATATCGTTACGAGATACGCAATCGTGATACCGGGCACATCCTGACTAAGACTGACCCTTATGCGCAGGGTTACGAATTGCGTCCAGGTACCGCTTCGTTGGCCGCACCTGCGCATAATCATCGCTGGCTAGATGGCGAGTGGATGCAAAAACGCGCCAACTGGGACTGGTTGCACGCGCCTATCAATATCTATGAGGTACATGCCGGTTCTTGGAAGCGTCACCCTGATGGCCGTTTCTATAGTTACAAGGAGCTAGCTCTGGATCTGGTGCCTTATGTGAAAGGCATGGGCTACACGCATATCGAGTTAATGCCTGTCACTGAGCATCCGTTGGATGAGTCTTGGGGCTATCAATGCTCAGGGTATTTTGCACCGAGCAGTCGCTTCGGTTCGCCCGACGAATTGCGTCAACTGGTAGATGCTTGTCACCAAGCAGGACTGGGTGTGATTCTCGACTGGGTGCCGGCACATTTTCCTCAGGACAGCTGGGCATTGGCCAGATTTGATGGCACCGCGCTCTATGAGCATGCAGACCCACGTTTAGGCTTTCATCAAGATTGGGGCACACACATCTTCAATTTTGGCCGTAACGAGGTTAAGTCCTTCCTGATGTCCAGTGCGCATTACTGGTTGTCGGAATTCCACTTCGACGGCCTGCGCGTGGATGCGGTGGCATCAATGCTGTATCTTGATTATTCGCGCAAAGCGGGTGAATGGATTGCCAATAAATACGGTGGACGCGAGAACCTCGAGGCAGTGGAGTTCCTGCGCGAGATGAATATCATGGTGCACGAAGAGTTCCCCGGTGCTTTGACCATGGCTGAAGAGTCCACCGCCTGGCCCGGCGTGTCACGTCCAGTCTATTTGGGGGGCTTAGGCTTTTCCATCAAGTGGAATATGGGCTGGATGAATGACAGCCTGCGCTATTTCGAGCACGATCCGATCTATCGCCGCTATCACCATAACGAGCTGACTTTTGCACAGGTATACGCATATAGCGAGAACTTCGTATTACCTTTGTCGCATGATGAAGTGGTACACGGTAAGGGTTCGTTATTATCCAAAATGCCTGGCGACGGCTGGCAGAAATTCGCTAACCTGCGGCTCTTACTCACCTATCAGATGACTAATCCCGGCAAGAAACTTAACTTTATGGGCAACGAAATTGCACAGGGGCGTGAGTGGCAATCCAAATGGGAGTTGGAATGGTGGCAACTGGGGGAAAAACTGCATCGTGGCATGCAGAATCTGGCGCACGACTTGAATAAACTCTATCGCGACACCCCCGCGCTCCATGATCTTGATTTCGAGCACCAAGGCTTCCGCTGGTTGGACTGCAACAATGCCAGCCATTCGGTACTGTCGTACCAGCGTCTTGCCCGCGACGGTTCTATTGCGACTGTTTCTCTTAACCTGACACCTTTGCCGCGACGCAGCTATCGTATCGGTCTGCCCAAGGCCGGTATGTATCGTGAGGTTTTGAATAGCGATTCGGATTATTACGCAGGTAGCAACATCGGCAACGCCGGTCTATTGCAAGCTGAGGGCATACCTTGGATGGATATGCCCTATTCCGCTGAGATTACCTTGCCACCATTGGCCGGTGTCATACTTGTCGCTGAGGCCTAATTCCAGAGAACGTTGTCATGTCTAAACTCACCCTATCCCCAGCTTGGCAGGCACTAGCCGCGCATCACAATGAGATGAAATCGGTGCACATGCGCCAACTGTTCCAAGACGATCCGCAGCGCTTTGATCGTTTCACCGTACAGTTGCAAAGTTTGTTCTTCGATTACTCTAAGAACCGTGTCAATCAAAAGACTATGGGGTTGTTGATCGACCTAGCCAAGCAAGCCGAGCTACCCGCTGCTATAGAACGCATGTTTTCAGGTGAAAAGATCAATTGCACTGAAGGACGCGCCGCTTTGCATACCGCGCTGCGCAACCGTTCCAAGCAAGCTGTGCTGGTGGATGGCAAAGATGTGATGCCGGACATTCGGCGTGTGTTGAATTTGATGGGACGCTTTAGCGATGCCGTGCGCAGCGGTACTCATCGCGGCCATACTGGCAAACCTATCACCGACATCGTGAATATCGGCATAGGTGGTTCAGACCTAGGCCCGTTGATGGTGTGCGAGGCATTGAAGTCATACGCCAGCAAAGAGCTGCGTGTGCACTTCGTGTCCAACATCGATGCCTCGCATCTGTGTGAAACCCTCAAAAAAGTCGAAGCTGAGACCACGCTGTTTGTGGTCAGCTCCAAGACTTTCACTACCCAAGAAACCTTGACCAACGCGCATTCCGCACGTACTTGGTTGATAGCACAGCTGGGCGATGAAAGTGCGGTCGCCAAACACTTCGCTGCGGTCTCGACTAATCTTCAGGCTACGGCAAAGTTCGGCATCAATCCTGATAATGTGTTCGAGTTCTGGGACTGGGTCGGGGGACGCTACTCGCTATGGTCGGCAATTGGTCTGCCTATCGCATTGTTCCTCGGCATGGATAAATTCGAAGCACTATTGAGCGGCGCGCATGTGATGGACGAGCATTTCCGCCATGCGCCATTGGAACAAAACATCCCAGTTATTATGGCGATGCTAGGTGTCTGGTATGGCAACTTCTTCCAAGCTGAATCGAACGCGGTACTCCCCTACGATCAATACATGCACCGCTTCACTGCTTATCTGCAACAGCTGGACATGGAGAGCAACGGCAAGGGCGTGGACCGTCAGGGCAAGCCTGTGGATTACGATACCGGCATGGAGGTATGGGGCGAGCCTGGCTCCAACGGCCAGCACGCTTTTTATCAACTCATCCATCAGGGCACACGTCTCATCCCTTGTGATTTCATCGCGCCCATGCGCAGCCAAAATCCACTAGGCCAGCATCACGACATCTTAATCGCCAACTGTTTCGCGCAAACCGAAGCATTGATGGTCGGCAAGACTGAAGAGCAGGCACGCGCTGAACTGCTGGCACTGGGGATGACTGGTGAGAAACTGAAAGAATTATTACCCCACAAGGTATTTCCCGGCAATAAACCGACCAACACCCTGCTGGTCGAACAACTTGATGCTTTTACCCTAGGCATGCTGATTGCCTTGTACGAGCATAAGGTGTTCGTACAGAGCGTGATTTGGAATATCAATCCTTTCGATCAGTGGGGCGTTGAACTAGGCAAGCAATTGGCCAGCAAGATATTAAAGGAGCTACCCAAGACCGCTGCCATCACGCCACATGATGCTTCAACCAGTGGCCTGATTGCGCATTACCATAAGCACAGCAGATAGCATTCGGGCACAAGCAATACAGGACTGACCACCACCCTGCCATTGTCTCGCTCGAATAGTCGAACAAGAGTTGGGAAGCGACTAATCACGCATGCCACCTTGCATAACAATCTTGCCGCGAGTGAAGCGCAACAGATGAGATATTGCGCTCGACTCCTGCCAGCTAGTTCACTATCCAATCATGTCGGAATAACTGTTGCTGAGATGCACACAGGCTGAGTGCTTAACGTCCCAATACTTTGTTGTACACATTCAGATAGGCGTGGGCGCTGGTTTCCCAGCTGAAGTCCTTGGACATGCAGTTCTTGCATAAGGTTTGCCATTCCTTGCCGTTTTTGCACACCGAGACAGCGCGGAGAATGGTGTGATGCAGGTTGTCCGCAGTCATACCGTGGAAGACAAAGCCACTAGCACTTCCGTCAGCCAGTGTTGCGGCATTACAGTCCACCACCGAATCGGCCAAGCCCCCCGTGTCGTGTACCAATGGCGGCGTACCGTAGCGTTGACTGTACATCTGATTCAAGCCGCAGGGCTCAAAACGCGAAGGCATGATAAACATATCCGCCCCAGCCTCGATCTGATGAGACAGTGCCTCGTTAAAACCTACCAGCACCGCTATCTTGCCGGGATAGTGCTGTGCCAAGTCTTGTGCAGCTTGCTGCATTGCACTATCACCGCTACCCAGCATTACCAGTTGTACCGGTATCTGCATTAGACGCGGTGCAATTTCGAGTAGCAGGTCCAGACCTTTCTGATGCGTGAAGCGACTGACCACGCCCAATAAGGGGATATTGGCATCCTCTTCCAGCCCCATACATTTTTGCAAAGCTCGCTTGTTGAGTGCCTTGTCTTTAAGGTTTTTGCTGTTATAACTCTTCACCAGATATGGATCACCAGCCGGATCCCACTCCTCCTCATCGATACCGTTAAGTATGCCGGTGAGTTGTGCGGCTCTATCACTCAACAAACCTTGCATACCAAACCCCAGCTCATCTTGTTGTATTTCTTTGGCGTAGTTCGGGCTGACTGTAGTGATGTGGTCGGCGTAGAACATACCGGCTTTGAGAAAGGACATCATGCCGTGGAATTCCAAGCCTTGTATGCTGTAGCTGGAGGCTGGCAAGCCTAGCGCATGGACATTACTGCTTGGGAAATTACCCTGAAAGGCGAGGTTGTGTATGGTGATAATACTAGCGGCGGCAGCCGCCTTGAAATGCAGATAGGCTGGTGTCAGACCGCTTTGCCAATCGTTGCAATGTACTAGGTCAGGATGCCAAGCCAGCGGCGAAGCACGACCGCCGAGTATCGCGGCAATCTTGGAAAGCAAGGCAAAACGCCTAGCGTTATCCACCCAATCACGTCCTTGCATATCTTGGTATGGCCCCCCATCACGTTGATAGAGTCCGGGACAGTCCAACACCAGTAATGGCACATCGTTGTCCATCTTGCCAGACAAAAGACGCGAATTTGGGAAGCCCGTTAGATAAGTGAAGGTTGCGACGACTTCGAAGTTTCTACACTTGTCCATCACCACCGGGTAGCCCGGCAACAACACTCGCACATCCACACCTAACTTGCGTAACGCCGCTGGTAGCGCGCCGCTGACATCTGCCAAGCCTCCGGTTTTGATCAACGGTGCGACCTCGGAAGTCACAAACAATATCTTCATTGCAGCCATTCTCATCTCCTCAACTTTGCCGGATAGCAGCATCGAGCAAAGTACACAAAAGTTATTTTTATCAATTCCCCGCTGTCGCTGCAGCGTATAAAGCTGGACCGTATAAAGCTGCTCTGTCGTTCAATATCACCTTGATAGGCATGGCTTCCAACAGGTGGCGCATCCGTCCTTTGTTGAGCAGTGCGGCAAGGAACTCACCATCTTGCAGTAAAGGCAGAATCTTGGGCGCGATGCCTCCGCCGATATAGAGCCCTCCTCGGCTCATCATCTTAAGCGCCACATTGCCCGCCTCGGCCCCGTATAGTCGCACGAAACAAAGCATAGTCTCGATACAAAGTGCATCGCTGCGCAGCATCGCTGCCTTCGCAATTACGGCTGCCGCATCTCCTGCACGCATCTGTGTTGGTAAGTCCCCCTGCGCTTGAGTGTTGCGGTACGCGCATAAAAACTCATAGATGCTGACGATGCCCATGCCGGACACCACTCGCTCCCAACTGACATGCGAGAATTGCTGCTGCAAGTGGCAGAACAGATCAAACTCGATTTGAGTACTTGCAGTAAAAGTGGCATGACCACCTTCTGTAGCAAAAGGACGATGTTGCAACCCATCCCAATATAGGCCAGCTTCCCCCAGACCAGTACCCGCAGCAATCACGGCTTGATTCCCGACGGCATCTGCTGCGCCGGCCTGCAAAGTCAACAGATCATCGCCACCTAAGGCCGGCAGACCACAAGCGGTCGCTTCCAAATCGTTGAGCAAGTTGCAACTCAAAAACTCAAAGCGCTGTTGCAATACATCCGCATCGATATACCAGGGCAAATTAGTGGTACTCACCACCCTGCCTTTTATCGGCCCAGCAATACCTAAAGCCGCATGAATATGGGTATCGGTGTCTTTTAGAAAGTCCCCTAGCAGTGCGTCGAACTGCGCATGAGCCTGACTCGGATAGCTGTACTCACGACGAATACTGACACGAGTGCCATGCACTTCGACCAAGGCAAGTCTGGTCTTAGTGCCACCAATATCCCCCGCGAGTACGAGTTGCATGCTCTGGCTAGCATCCTTTACTTAGATTTGAACTGAGTATGTCTGACCTTCCATACTTGGTCAGCATATTCACGTATGGTGCGATCACTAGAGAACTTACCCATACGCGCCACGTTCAAAATGGCACGACGTGTCCATTCCTCCTGGTCTTGATAGACCGCGCTGACTTTTTCTTGAGTCGCAATGTAGCTGGCATAGTCAGCTTGTAGCATGTAGTGGTCACCGTTCTGAGTCAGATTCTCATAGAGCGCGCGATAGCGACCTGGTTCCTCCACCGAGAAGAAACCTGTGCCTATCATTTCTAACACTTGGCGCAACTCAGCATTGCCATGGTAATGCACCATAGGGTTGTAACCACGCGCGCGTGACTCAGCCACTTCAGGGGTGGTCAGACCGAAGATAAAGATATTGTCTGAGCCGACTTCTTCACCGATTTCGATATTCGCACCATCCAGCGTACCGATGGTCAATGCGCCGTTCAGTGCCATTTTCATATTGCCGGTACCGGATGCTTCCGTACCCGCAGTGGAAATCTGTTCTGATAAATCACTGGCTGGGAACAAATTCTCGGCAGAAGACACGTCGTAATTGGGATAGAACACCACCTTGAGCAAATTACCGACAGCCGGATCGTTATTGACAATGCTAGCCACGTCGTTAATCAGACGCACAATCAGCTTGGCAGCCTTGTAGCCTGGTGCGGCCTTACCCGCAAAGATCACTGTACGTGGCGTAACACCTTGAGTCTGACCAGCGCGTATGCGGTTGTACATGGTGATGACATGCAGCACGTTGAGCAACTGACGCTTGTATTCGTGGATACGCTTGATCTGTACGTCAAACAAGGAACTTGGGTCTACTGTGACACCAGTTTTGTCTTTGATGATCTGCGCCAGATGCACTTTGTTGGCATGCTTCACTTCACGGAATTGCTTGCGGAACTTAGCATCATCGGCAAACGGCGTGAGGTCTTGCAACTTAGTCAGGTCGCCAACAAAATCCTTGCCGATACGCGAGGCAATCAGTGCGGATAGGTCGGGGTTGGCCTGATTCAACCAGCGACGCGGGGTGATGCCGTTGGTGACATTAATGAATTTGGTTGGATAGATGCGGTGGAAATCAGCAAACAAAGTGGTCTTCAACAACGCGCTATGGATAGCAGCAACGCCGTTCACGGTATGACTACCCACGATGGCCAGATATGCCATGCGCACGCGTCTGCCATTGTTTTCATCGATGATGGAAACGCGGCGCAGCAACTCGGTATCGCCGGGGAACTGGTGATTCACTTGTGCCAAGAAGCGCTGGTTGATCTCGTAGATAATTTGCAGATGGCGCGGCAACACTCGCTCAAATTTCTCCACGCCCCATGTTTCCAGTGCCTCAGGCATCAGCGTGTGGTTGGTATAAGAGAATACGCGCGTGACAATATCCCACGCCTTATCCCATGCGAGATGATGCACATCTAGGAGTTGGTACATCAATTCGGCAACCGCAATGGCTGGGTGAGTGTCGTTCAGCTGGATCGCGACCTTTTCTGGCAACTTGGCGAAATCGTCATGACTAATCAAGAAGCGGTGCAAAATATCTTGAATCGAAGCGGATACGAAAAAGTATTCTTGCTTGAGACGCAACTCTTTACCCATCGCCGAACTATCATTGGGATACAGGACTTTGGACAAGCTCTCCAATACTTCTTTCTCTTGTACCGCACCGATGTAGTCACCCGCATTGAATGAATCCAGATCGAATTCACGCGGTGCTTTAGCTGCCCACAGGCGCAGACTGTTTACCGCACCGTTGGCATAACCGGGGATTGGTAAGTCATACGCCATCGCCATCACGTTCTCGCAGTCTACCCAGTGGTACTCGGTCTGCCCTTTGCCAGTAGAAAAATTCACTACATGACCTTTGAACTTCACCGGATAGATGCGCTCAGGACGCTGGAATTCCCAAGGATTACCGTAGCGCAGCCAGTTATCGGGATACTCGATCTGCTGATTATTCTCGATACGTTGATTGAACATGCCGTATTCATAACGGATGCCGTAGCCCATGCCGGGTACATTCAGGGAAGCCATGGAATCAAGGAAGCAAGCGGCTAAACGCCCCAGCCCGCCGTTACCCAGCGCAGCATCGATCTCCATCTCTTCGATACGCTCCAAATCATGACCTAAGGCTTGCAAACCTTCTTGCAACTTCGGCTGAACCCCCAAATTTAGCGCCGCATTGGACAAAGTGCGGCCAATCAAAAATTCCAGTGACAGGTAGTAGACGCGCTTAGGATCGTTGTTACGATTGTCGTCTATAGTCTTGGACATCTTTTCAATCAGATGATCGCGCACCGTGTGTGCTGAAGCCTCATACCAGTCACGCTCGGTAGCCGTCTTCGGCACCTTACCCTCTGTGTAGATCATGTGGTTGCTCAGCAACTGCTCGAAAGTGAGCTCGGTAGAACGGACGAAAGGAGTGAAAACTGGCTTCTTGGGGGTACTCATTTATGATTTATGCCTTATACGAACTTAAAAATATCTTTTCTTTTCCATTCTACCTGTAAACATCTCCTATGTCGCTTACTCGGTGCCGCAAGCTAGCGTAGCGCAATAGTGCTTCAATCATGCAAATTGCCATACATCCATGGCCAAGATGCCATAAGTCATAACCTGATTTAGATGCAGTGAAGCTTTGATATCGTCAGCTGCACCGAGCGCAACAAACAAAGGCAAGAGATGTTCGTCAGTGGGGTGATTTTGTACTGCGTAGGGAGCTAACTCGCGATATTTCAATAGAGCCGAGATGTCGCCTTGGGCGATTCTTGCGGACATCCAAGCACAAAACTCCGCCACCCACGGCGGCACTGGCTGCCCCTGCGGGTGGGCAAACAAGGCGTGCAAGTTGTGGGTGATAGAACCACTAGCGATAATCAGTACACCTTGCTCGCGCAGAGCAGTGATGGCTTTGCCTAATCTGAAATGCCAAGTTGGATCTAAGTCGGGCTGCAAAGAAAGTTGCGTTACAGGAATATCCGCTTCGGGAAAAAGAAACATCAGCGGCACCCACGCACCGTGGTCTAGGCCACGCGTATCGTCACTCTGTACCGGTATACCCGCTTGTTGCAGTAGCTTTACGACTTCTAGTGCCATTTCCGATGCTCCAGGCGCGGGATAGCGCAACGCGTAAAGTTCAGCAGGGAAACCAGAGAAGTCGTGTAGGGTCGCCGGCTGTCGCGCTATACCCAGCGTCGGCACGCTTGTCGTCCAATGTGCCGAGATAACCAAAATAGCTTTGGGTCTGGCAAGTTGCGCGCCTAACGTGCGCCAAGCTGCACCTGTTTCGCCCGGCTCGATGGGTAAGGTAGGTGCTCCGTGTGAAACGAATAAGACAGGAGTTTTCATGACCAAAATCCTAGCACGTGTGACTGCGCATCTGTTTTAAAATGCAACATCGTTACACACATCCTATTCATAATATTCGTTTGCGCTTAAGGCGCGCTACGTCTCACAGAGGTTCAGATGGAATACAGCAAACTTGGCAGCAGTGATTTAAACGTGTCTAAGTTGTGCTTAGGCACAATGACTTTTGGTGAACAAAATAGCGAGGCTGATGCTCATGCTCAACTGGATATGGCAGTGGCACATGGCGTGAATTTTATTGATACCGCCGAAATGTACCCGGTTGCACCTCGCGCCGAAACCCAAGGCAGCACCGAGCGTTATATTGGCACATGGCTTAAACACCAGCCGCGTGACCAACTGATGATTGCCAGCAAGATTGCCGGTCCCGCGCGCGGCTTCGCTTGGATACGTAATGGTCCGCGCATCAACCGTGCGCACCTGCAAGAAGCCATAGACGGTAGCCTGCGCCGCTTACAAACCGACTACCTCGACCTCTATCAAATCCATTGGCCGGATCGCTATGTACCGATGTTCGGCGGCATCGCCTATGATACACAGCAGGAGCGCGCCAGCGAACCCATCGAGCAGCAGCTCGAAGCACTAGGTGAGCTGGTGAAATCCGGCAAGGTACGGTATATCGGCTTGAGCAACGAAACTCCTTGGGGCGTGAGCGAATTCACCCGCCTAGCGAAACAGCACAAACTACCCTGTGTGGTCTCCATACAGAATGCCTACAGCCTGATGAATCGCACCTTTGAAGCCGGTTTGGCCGAAGTTTGTCATCACGAAAATGTCGGCTTATTGGCCTATAGTCCGCTGGCCTTTGGCCATCTTTCTGGCAAGTACCTAGCCGATGCAAAAGCACAGGGCCGCATCACTCTATTCCCGAACTTTGGCCAACGCTATGTCAAAACCAATGTCCCGGCTGCCACACGAGAGTATGTGCGCATTGCACAAGAGATAGGAGTTAGCCCAGCACAAATGGCACTTGCCTTTGCCCGCACCCGCTGGTTTACAGGCAGCGTGATCTTGGGTGCGACCACATTGCAACAGCTAAAAGAAAACTTGGAAAGTGCCAAGATAGTGTTAGCGGCGGACGTGTTAGAACAGATAGAAACAGTGCACAAACGCTATCCCAATCCTGCGCCTTAAGCGCAACTTATCGCGCGCTTCCTGCTGACACATCACTTACCACTGATAGTCAAGAAAGAGAGTTTGCTGACACCCGCTCTTTGTGCAATAGCCATGACCTGCGCCACACGTCCGTAATTCACTGCCGCGTCGGCTTGTATCTGTAATTGGAAGTCAGGATCGGTGGCGCGCAGCTTGAGCATCTCGGCCAAGGCCGGATCGCTTAAATGGGCCGTTTCAGAAGCGACCTGCCCTTGTGCATCAATCGCCAAGCTTAGTTTTCGCAATGTTTCGTTATGCGCTACAGCCTCGGTTTTGGGCAGATTGATTTTGAGCGACTGGAGGGTCAATAACGGCGCGGTGACGATGAACACCACCAGCAGTACCAGCATCACATCCACCAACGGTGTGACGTTGATTTCGCTCATCATGCTGCCATCCTCTTGTGATGAATTGCCAAAGCTCATATGCGCCTCACAGTTTGTAATCGTGCTTCTGCGCCAAACGCATCATGTCGTGTGCGAAGTTCTCCAGAGAGGTCACATGTACCTTCAGCTGGCGCAGAAAATAGTTATAGGCAAGCACGGCAGGCAGTGCCACAGCGATTCCAATAGCGGTAGCAATCAGCGCCTCGCCAATGGGACCAGCCACGACATCTAGCGAAGCCGAACCGCTTTTACCAATGCTTTGCAAGGCGTGCATGATGCCCCAAACCGTGCCGAACAAACCCACGAAGGGAGCCGTTGAACCTATAGTTGCTAACTCGGCCTGACCCCGTTCGTGGCGGCGTTGGATATTTTGCAGCTGCTGGCGCAACTGGCGCTCCAACAAATCATGCGGCAAGCCCTGATGCTGCAAGTCAGGGTTAACCTTAGCCAACGATGCTAGCTCGGCAAACGTCGTTTGCGCCAAGTGTGCAAAATCTCCCTGCCCCTCTTGCGCTACTTTTTCCGCGTCGCCCCATGCTTGCACCGCCCAAAAGCGTTTAATGAAAGTTTGATTGTGTCTCTTTGCCTGCCAGCGCTGCCAAATTTTAAGCAAGGCTATTGACCATGTAATTACAGAGAGTCCGACCAACAAAAGCAGCGTGATCAATACCACGGCTGAATTGATAGTAAAAAAATTATTCATGCGTTGCGATCCTCTAGGGAAAATATGATGGGTATGAAAAACCATTGCGTAACCGGCTGACCAAGATGCTTGGCGGGAGAAAATTTCCAGCTCCTAATCGTCTGCAAGGCAGAATTATCCAGTATGTCGTAGCCACAACTTTGTTGCAGTAACACCTGCCCCGCCCGACCTTCCGCCAACACCTCAACATGCAGAACAACCTTGCCGTGATAGCCCATGCGTTTTGCCACCATGGGATAAGGTGGGCGCGGATTATTTAGATAATCGGCACGGAAGTCCGGCTCAGTATCCAGTTTCGGCTGAGGTATAGTCGTTTGCGGAGCAGGCTCAGTAGGCATAACACTTGGCAGTGTTGGTGTTGCAATTTGCTCAACTGGTGCGACAACCTTTTTCACGACAGGCTCGGTCACGGGCAAAGTTCGGGGCACAATTGCGCGCGTTTTTTCCGCTGGAGCAGACGGCATCTCAGCTTGCGGCACCTGTGCCAGAGCAAACGATATGGACATCTCCTTGGTTACCGCCACAGCTGGTTGGGGGGGCAAGCGATAAACCGCGAACACGGCGAGATGCAGCAGGACAACGATTCCGACAACAGCCAAGCGCTCACCTAATGACGAGTATGCGCAGGAAAATTGTGATTGGATGCGTGGCACTACTTGCTCTCTTGTTTGCGATAACGGCGCAGGAACATCCATAACCCGAGGATTGCTACTAGCAGATTGCCCAGACCGAAAGTGGCCATGATGAAATCCCGCACATTTTTGCCAGCGAAATCCAGGGCGGTTTCAAGCTCCAAGTGCAAAAAGTGCAGCGTGATGCTGCTTAAAGTCAAAAGCGTCTGGCATAAACAACTCTGCTGGACACTTGAACCCAAGTGACTTGCGGGGGCGAGTGTTCAG
>Ga0172367_10001380_pt1 | contig 35448 bp, 47 predicted proteins | sample Lak10m_FD_114542 | JGI IMG/M metagenome (GOLD analysis project Ga0172367, IMG submission 114542) | Freshwater microbial communities from Kabuno Bay, South-Kivu, Congo - kab_022012_10m | ecosystem: Environmental > Aquatic > Freshwater > Lake | place: Democratic Republic of the Congo: South-Kivu... | reverse complement strand
GGGCCAGCAGGCTCCCGCTGCTCCGGAGCCTCCTCCGGCGGAGCCCACCGTCGAGCTCGACGAGGGGCGCATCCGGGAGCTGGTGGCGCAGACCGGAGAGGGGCTGGCGCGCGACCTGCTGGCCGAGGGCTACCGGCGGCGGTAGCGTTGCATCGACGGACAGCGGGCGGACAGATAGGCCTTGAAACGGGGTCAATGTCCGCTGGATCCAAGGCCACAAAAAGCGGACTTTTAATCCGTAGGTCGCGGGTTCGAGTCCCGCTCGGCCCACCAAAAACCCGCAGGAAACCGCGATTGACGCGCGCCGTTAGGCCCCGTTGGATCCCGTCGACGTCGGCTCTGCGCGGACAGCCGGCGGACAGAGCCGCGCTTCGATCTGCTGGCCTACCTCCTCCGGGGTGATCTGGGCGTACACCCGCCGGGCCATCGCTGGGGAGGTGTGCCGCAGCTGCTCTCCGATCAGCTCCACTTCCACCCCCGCTCGCCGGAGCCATCTGCCGTGGGTGCGTCTCAGGTCGTTCCAGGTCGCGGGGGCGATGCCGGCGCGAGCGCAGGCGCTCAGAATCTCTCGGCGCGCGTTCCCAGAGAGCACCCACGACCCGAAGGCCGCGCCCTCCTCGCGGGCGAGCCGCAGGGCCAGCTCCAGCCACGGGCGGAAAATCGACAGCACCGCGACGGGGCGGCTCGCCTTCGCCGTCTTCGTCCCCCGGATCGGGAGGAGGCCGGTGGCGAGGGCCTCCTCGAGGTCGCTCCGGGTGGCGCGAGCGATCTCGCTCCGGCGGGCCCCGCTGGCCACGGCGAAGGCCACGGCGCCGGCGTAGTGGGGCTGCGTCTGCTCCAGCTCCTCGACCAGGAGCTCGAGCTCGTCCGGGGGCAGCCACCGCGAGCGCGGGTGATAGGTCTCGCCCAGGTCGGGGAGCAGTTCGTCGAGGTCGCCGCGCCAGAGCCCCCAGCGCTTGGCCTTGCGCAGCGCCGCCCCCAGGGCCTTTGCCTCCTTCGCCACGGTGGCCGGGGAGGCGCCCTCGGCGCGGCGCTGGGCGAGAGCGCCATCGATGGCGCTGGCGGTGATCTCGGCCAGCGGGCACTCGGCCCCGAGGAGCCGGGTCCAGTGGCCGAGCTTCTGACGGTAGAAGCCCAGCGTGGCCTCGCTACGCCCGGCGCCCTTACGGTCGTCGAGGTAGCGCACGATCAGGCGGCCGAGCGTCGCCGCGCGCGCGGCTGCGTGCACGGGATCGGCTCGCTCGAGCTCTCGCTGTCGTGCCCAGCTTTCAGCCGCCGGGCGCGTCGTCTGCTTCGACGACTCGCGCTCGTCTCCGGGCCAGGCGACCCACCAGTATCTGCCGCGCTTGTAGAGTCGCATGTGTTTCTCCTGATCCAGTCTTGCAGCGCCTTCTCCGTCACCAACACACGCTTGCCGTTGCGCAGGTGCGGCATCTCCTTGATCCGCAGGTACGCGGTGCGCAGCGGGCACCGGAGCCGCGCCGCGACTTCTTCCGCCGTGAGCAGAGCTTCCATACGCCCTCAGCCCCCGGGCCCCGGTTTTCCGGGGCGTCGGGGGCGAGAGGGGAGGGCGAGGCGGTTAGGGCGCCTCCAGGTACCGGCGCAGGAGGGCCACCGGGTCCGCGTCGGTGTCGATCTCGCCGTCGCGCTCGTGGACCAGCGCCCACCGGCGCGAGTCCTCGCGCGAGAGGGCCAGGTACACGTCGCAGCCGTCGCGGTGGATCGACTGGATCACGGCGTCGGCAAGGAGGCGGTGCAGGTCGTGGAGTGAGATGGTGGTCACGGGGTTCCTTTCGCGCACTTGGCGCAGCGGGTGGTCTTCGGCGGCAGCTCCAGCCGGTGCCGCGTGGCGGTGTGGCCGCAGACGAGGATCAGCAGCCAGCAGCGGTCCTTGTCGCCGCGGTGCGCGCGCCACACGGCACGCTCCCATCGGGGGTCGAGGGGCTCGACGGAGTGCCTCACGCGGCCCTCTTGCGCGGGCGCACCGCGAGCACGCCGTCGCAGCGGGCGCGTTGCTCGGGGGTCCAGCGGCTCACGGCTTCACCGCCCGATAGAGGCCGGTGGACACGCGCTTCAGGAGCCCCGCGTTGTGCATCGTGGTCAAGACCGAAGACATATCTCCTACCAGCCGGTCAAACCGCTTTGCCGCGGCCTTGACCGTGGCGGTGGCGTCGGGCTGCCGGCGGATCCACGCGAGGATCGCGGCTCGCTGGGTGCCGGGGCGGGGCTCCCCCAAAGTGTGCGCCACCGGCGGGGGCGTGGGGCCGAGGGGGATCGGGTCGGGCTCCAACTCGGGGGCTGGGGCAGGTGCGGGGGCGCCGGCAGGCGCGGAGAGGAGCCCGTCGACCGCCGCGAGGGCGGCTTCTTCCAGGGCCCGCGCGGCGTGGGCCATCTCGCGGGCCTGGGCGAGCTGCTGGCGCGCGGTGGCCAGCGAGGTCCAGCGCTCTTCGGGGAGGGAGAGGAGGTAGTGGGCGATGGCGCCCTGGTCGAGGGCGGGGGCGGCAGCGGAGGCGCGGGCCCTATTCAGAGAGCCGATCCTGTCGATCACCAGAGGCCACTCCGTCTCCGAGTCCAGCCCCAGCGCCTCCGCGGCCTCGGCCATGATGTCCACCGAGGTCGCTCGCGCCTGGAACACCTCGGATGCAAGCCGGTCGACCTGATTGCGCAGGTCGCGCACTTCGCGGACATGCGCCGCGTCTTGCTCCCGGTGCCTCCGATCCCAGTCCTCGACCTTCTCCTGAAGAACGGCGGCCCGGGACTCCGCCTCCCAGAGCTGGTGCTCCAGCTTGCCGTGCGCCTGGCGCAACTCGGCGCAGCTCCGGCAGGGCTCCTCGGCGCCAGCGACCGCGACGGGCTCCTCTTCGGGGGTGGGCTCTTCTTCGACGGGCTCCTCCGCCGGAGCGTCGCTCACGGGCAGGGGGGCGGCCTTCGTCGATGGGTCGGCGGGCAGGTAGCGCACCACCACCTCGCCGCCAGCGATCGGGCGCTCGACGAGCCGCAGGCGCCCCTCGTGCACGAGCTGCTCAAGCAGCTCCTCGGCGCGGATGCGGTTGACCCGGCGGGCCTTCAGCCAGGAGTGGACGCTGGAGTCCTTCGCTCCGCCGGAGACGCCGGCGCAGTAGGCGAGGAGGTCGGAGATCGTGTCGCGGTCGGTCACAGGTACCTCGGGAGGAGGGAGGAAATCGTGGGTGGGGGAGGCGTAGCGAAGCGTGGTGAGCATCTCGGTCAGGCGCGCGAGGCCGGCGGACCTGGCCCCGGCGAGGCCGCCGGCGGCGACCTGGGCGGCAAAGAGGCTGGTCGACCAGCTCGGCACCCGCACGCCCTCGGGCCAGGAGGGGCCCAAGGTGGCGGCGACGGTGAGCGTGGTGCGGTCGGAGGGGGCGCCGACGGGGCGCGATGCGATGGAGGTGATAGTGAGGACGGCGTCCAGCTCGGCCAGCTCGACGCGCTCCTCGGGGGCCGTGACCGGGGCGGGGACGGCGAAGAACAGGGGGATGCGCCCGTACCCCTTTTCCTTCCGGGCGAGGCCTTTCGCCGCCAGATCGTTCAGCGCGATCGTTGCGCTCTGGGCCAGGCCCCGCCCTGACGGCAGGCCCGCGATCGTGAGCAGGTCCACGACCCCGCGCCCGTCGGTCGGGTGCAGGTGCTGCAGCAGGCGCTGGGCCAGCAGCTCGCGCTCGGTCGGCTCCTGGCGCGCGGTTGGCTCCTGGCGCGCGGTCACGGCTGGCCTCCCAGGAGCGCCGCGAGGGCCAGGTGTCGCTCCTTGCACCGGATGCCCCAGATCGTGCGGTTGTCGGTCACGGCGCGCGCTTCGCGGCGCTTCGGCGGAGGCACCTTGCTGAGCACGCTCAGGGCCTGCATCAGCAGCCAGACGGCGTCGTAGATCCGGAGCAGGCGCCGCGCCTCCTCGGCGGAGCATGCGGTGGGCGCGGCCGGCTCCAGGCGGGCCCCGGCTGCGTAGGCCAGGGCCCCCCAGGCCGCAGTCGTGACGGAGGTGACCTCGGCGTCATCGTCGGAGTTGAGCACCCGGCATAGGTCCGGTGCGAGGCCGGCGATCTCCCGGAGGAGGGTCAGGTGCCTGGGGGTGTGAGGGCGCCACCAGGGGGGCTGCTGGGAGAGGGCGTGGGCGAGAGCGATCACGAGGCACCTCCTGCGCGCACGGCGCGGCTGACGAGCTCGACCCAGCCGCAGGCGATGCGCCGCCGGCAGGCCACCACGACGCCGTCATGGGCGAGGGGACCGCCGCAGCGCGGGCACTGCTGAACGGCAGCGGCGGCGGTGGGCACCCGGCCCGCCTTCGAGAGGGCGCGGTAGGTAGCGTGCTCCTTGCAGCGCTGGGATCGTGGGGTGGCGGTGGGCTCGCCGCAGATGCACAAGCGGGCCATCACGCGGCCCTCCCTTCGTAAAGCCCCGGCGCCCAGACGCCAGGCTGGTGCCGGTGCGCGAGGCCCCTGCGCTCGAGGCGCACGAGGGCGGTAGCGGCCTCCCCCGAGGCGCAGATCACCAGGTCGCAGAGGCGGCTGATCGAGGTGGGCCCGAGGCACCGGAGCGCCTCCAGGATCCGCTCGGTAAGCGGCGCATGCGCGTCGCGCGCCTCCTCGAGGCGGGCCTGGAGGTCCTCGACCTGGTGCGAGGGGCAGCGCGAGAGCACCACCAGCACCGCGCCGCAGCGGTCGCAGCGTCGGACGGGCAGGCCGACCGCGTCGTCTTCCATCTCGTGGATCACGGCATCACCTCCAAAGGGCAGCGCGGGATGGCGCTACGGATCAGGTCGCAGAGGTTGGTGGGGTCGTAGGCGGTGCCGAAGCGGAGGAAGAAGAGGGTCACTTGCACTGCTCCTCGTAGGTCTTCACGGCGCGGTCCACGGCGGCATGGCCTCCGCGCGTCATGCTGCACCTGCGGCGCGGGAGACGAGCGAATCGAGCGCGGCGATCTCCTTCTCGGAGAGCAGGCGCGAATGCAGAAGGAGCGTGCTTACCAGGGAGTTCCAGGCGCCCCCCAGATCGGTGCTCCAGATGCCGCGCACGGTCACGGTAGCGCGAGACCCGCGCTCGTCGCGAGCCACAGCGCGGACGTACCCGGTGCTGTCGACCTCGGCGGAGATCGTCCACCCCGGCAGGGCGGCGGCCAGGAGGGTGATCTCGGAGGTCACGGCATCACCTCCAGCGCACCCGCGCCATGCTCCGCAGCCTGGAGCGTGTCCTCGGTCCGTCGGATCAGGTCGCCGTAGGTGCGCAGCCATGCGGCCCTGGTGCGCACCGCACGGGCGACGGCGGGCCCGCCGCGCACCTGCCCGAGTTGGGCGCGGGCGACGAGCTGGACGAGGGCGCGGGCGGCGTCGAGGGTGTCGACCGCGGAGAGAACGGGGCGTAGGACTTTCACAATGGCCTCCAGGGGCAGGGGGACGGAGAGGGAGCGCATCGCCTCCAGGGCGAGGCGAGGGAGAACGAGGGCGCAGGCAGGGGTGAGGGATGGGATCACGGCAGGCACCGGAGCTTGCGGAGGGCGGCGGTGAGGCGCCGCTGGCGGACGGCGCGGGACGGCACGACGGGGGCGCCGATGGCCTCCAGGGCGTCGGCGAGGTCGGCCTCCTCGTCGGCGCGGTCGGGCGGGCAGGCGCCCGGGTCGCAGGGGACGGGGCGGCCAAGGGCACGCCAGTAGGCGGCGAGGTCTTCGACGCTGGCGGCCATGCCGTGGGCAGCGAGGGCGCGCTCCATCAGTGGGCTCCGGGCAGGTCGAGGGACTGCAGGTACGCCTCGCAGTCGGGGCACCAGCGCCCGCCGAGGCTGGGGGCGGCGCACCGCTCGCAGGGGCGCGAAAAGTCGTCGGGGAACACGCGGGCGTCGTCGTCGCTGAGCCAGTCGGTCTCGGCGTCGAGGACGGCGGCGTCGATGAACTCGGGGTGGCTGGGGATGCGGGGCATTGTCTTCTCCTTGGCCGTCGTCGGCCTGGCGCTGCCCCTCCGCGCAGAAGAGGCAGGGCAAGGCCCCCGAAGGGGCGGGAGGTCAGCCGGCGCGACGCAGGCTGGGCAGGCGCGCGTCACGGAGGGCGCGGGCCTGGCGCCGGAGCTCGACGCAGGTGTCGTGCAGCAGCGCCACGTCCTGCACCGTCGCCTGCGACCAGTCGGCGGACGGCCAGTCTTCGCAGCCGTGCTCCAGGCGGAGGTCGGTCACCTCGCGCTCTGCCGCGTCGAGAAGCGCCCACGGGGTCTCACCGCGGGTAAGAGCGCGGTCGGCGGCGCCAAGGAGGCAGGCGGCGCGGACGAAGGCGTCGGCCTCGCCCAGCAGGGAGGCGGCGCGGCGCGTCTCCTCCAGGTCGGCGGCAAGGGAAGCCTGCGCCTCCAGGTCGTCGGAGGGGCGGGAGAAGCGGAGGAGGTCGGGGAGAGCGGGGCTGTCCGTGTTGGCCATGCGCATAAGATACGCATAGATCGGGGAACGTCAACCTCTTTTTTGCGCGACCTATGCGCGAACGTCGGTAACCTCGCCTCATGAAGGCATGGCATCACATCGTAACCTGGGGGGTCATGCTTGGCCTCCTGTGGGCCGTCCACCTATCTTCCAAGGCGGACCGAGCGGAACAGCAGCGGGGCCTGGGGTTCGTGCAGTGGCAGTCGGCCGCTGCCGCCAGCGCCGCCTCTCTCCTTGATGCAAGGGTGGCAGCGCTGGAGCTGGAGCGCGAGAAGGTCGATGGGCGACTGAAGTCTGTGGAATACTGGTCGCTCAAAGGCACATACCGGCGCGTCCCGGTCAATAGCACCGGGGCGGAGGTATGCGCTTCTTTCGGAGAAACGTGCCTCGGTCTCAGGTCGGGAGCTACCTATCTCTCCAACTCGGACAAGTTCTGGGGATATTCCACAATATCCTGCCAGTCTCGTCTAAAACTGGTTCCTGGATGCTCGCCAACCTCTGATTATTCGTTTGAAAAAACCGAGTTTCAGCGCCATCCAGAAAGCAAAGTGGCCGGCACCTCCAGCGGACCGCTTTGCCTTGGGACCCCGTTTTATGACTTTGCCGTGTGCCTGACGACACCCCGGGAACCCAAGTAAACCCGCGGCAACCATGGGCTCCGATGGGCTTATGTCGTAAGCGGCAAGCGCAAGGTGCATGACAAACTCTGGGGTGATGTGGTGGACGGTGCCATGGTACGAAAACCGCCGGGCTGAGGCCCATGCGTCTTCTGGGATGCGCTTGTAAAGGCGCCTGGCCTCGGCCTCGGCGTTCTGCCACTCGGGGTGGTGGGATACCGACGGGATGCGGAACAGCACCTCGCTTGACGGCGAGTCGAGCCCAACGTGGGCCGGCTCGACGCCGCCGAGGGCCAGGATCTTCAGCGCTGCGTCCCGAGTGGTTCCTTGCTTCCCGTTGAGGAACCTGGAGAGGTTGGGTTGGGTGATCCCGATGGATGCGGCCATGCGAGTGCCGTTTTGGTCGAAGCGTTCCCGAAGGACCTCTCGGCCTACCCGGCGGACATGTTCGTTCTGGCGGCTGGTGAGCCGCTCACGGCCTTCTTCTATCATTGTGCAAGGCTGAACTGCGCGGTGAAAACCATGGGCATAATGTGCGCACTTGACTTTTGCGCATGGCCTGCGCATAGTGGCTCACCACGATGAAAAAGAGTCCGCTGCTGATGATCGCCAAGGCCATGAGGAAGCACGGCCTTTCTCAGGTAGCTCTGGCGGCGCGGCTGGGGATCAACCAGGGGAACCTCAGCCGGATCCTGAGCGGCAAGCAGGCTCCCGGCCCCGCCACAAAGGTGGCCTTTGAGCGAGAGCTCGGGATCGCTCCTGACGCCTGGCCTCGCCTGAGCGGCACCGCCCTCCGGGCAGTGGAGCGCGTCGAGCAGAGGGCAGCGTGAGCGACCCCCTCGACCAGCGCACCGCGGCAGCGGTGGCAGCCTCGGCGCCCTTCTCCGGCACGGACGCTACCGCGCTCCGAGGCGCCCTCCAGATCCTCGCCCTGGAGGGCGCACGCGAGGGCGCAGAGGCCGTCGCTTGCGCAACCGCTGCCGCGACCATCGATCGCCTCCTCCGACGGCGTGGTGTGACCCCGGGGCCCGGGGGGCTGCGGTGAGCGCGCGGATCTACGCTTTTCCCGACCGGGCGCGCATCTCCGCCGAGGAGGCTGTGGCGCACTGGCAGGAGCGCGCCGCCGGTGCCCGCAAGGCCGCCGTGCTCCTCCGCCAGCAGCTCGACGCGGCCCTCGCTGAGGTCGCTCGCTGCGAGGCCCTGGCCCGCCTCGCCGGGCCCCAAGATTCCGCCTGCCCGGAGCGCCGTTCCACCGACGCCCCGGGCTCTCCAACCCGTTCCGAAGGAGACCCCACCTGTGCATAACCATACCGCTACTCTGGCCCTTGTCCAACCGGTTGCACTCGCGGCCCACCAGGCTCCTGCGAGCCACGCCGCGGTGCTCTGCGCCGCCGCCCTCGACGCCTGCCCGGCGGAGGTCGTGGCCCGGCGCCTCGACCGCTCCGCCGACCTGATCCGCCGCTGGGGGCGGGGGCAGGGCTCGCCCAGCCTCGTGCAGATCCTCCAGGCCCCGGAGCGCTTCGCCCGGCGGCTGCTGGTGGGCCTCGGCGCCGTGTACGCGGGCGAGGTCATTGAGGTGCCGCTCCGCGAGCGCGCGTGGTCGTGCGCCGCTGCGCTGGGGCGCCTGCTGGCGATGGCCCACAGCGACCAGCTCCAGGACTACACCGACGCCGAGCTGGAAGAGATGGCTCGCACCTCGCGGCAGGTGGCCGAGGAGGCGCAGCGCATCGCCGACGCCGCCGAGCGCGTGCTCCAGGCCCGCCGCGCTGCGGCTCGGGAGGCCCGCTATGGCCGGTGACGTCTTTGTCTGGCGCGAAGGCGAGGAGACCGTGAGCTTCCGTCTCAAGGGGGGCGCTCTGGTGGTCGCCCACCGGGTCACCGCCGCCAGCCGCGAGCGGTCGCTGATCCTGCCCCTGCGGAGGGGGCTGCTGGTTGCGTTCCGCGAGGGAATCGAGTCGCTGCTTCGGAGGAGCACCGATGATCGCTGAGGTCTACGTGGCGATCTGCCAGGACCAGGGCGACAGGCAAGCCCGGGTGGTCTTCCACGCCTACGACGAGGAGGGCCGGTGCAAGGAGGTGGCGCGCTACGTGCCCGCGGAGCCGACGCCTAACCAGACCGTGGCGCGCGCCCTCCTGACGGCCTTGGGGCGGCTTCAGAAGAACGGCCACATCGGCGCCGTCGTCTACACCAACCTCAAGGCCGCCGTGCCCCGCCCGGACCATCGCCCCTACCCAGGCGGCGAGGGATTTGGGGCGCTGGTGGACCGGATCCACCTTGCCTCCGTCGAGAGCGGCTGCGAGGTGGCGTGGTGCTCTTCGGGGCACCCCCGCATGGCCGCCGCTCGCGCCGTGGCGCGCGACGAGCGCGAGGAGGCGGCCCCGTGAGCGCGGCGACGCAGATCCCTCCGGCGGCGATCACCCTCTGGGAGTCGCTCACCAACCCCCGCGGGCAGCGCTTCGTGGGGTCGTGGGACGACGTGCTCGACCTGCCCGAGTGGACCCGCCCCCCCGAGCTGGAGAGCAAGAGCGCGAGCCGAGGCTGGAGCCCCGCCACCTTCCGCCAGGACCGGCGTGAGAAGGCTGGCGTGGAGAGCGTCTGCGCCCTCGCCCTCGACTACGAGGCCCAGCCCGACCAGCCTGCCACTTCCGTCGAGGAGGCTGCGGCGCTGTGGGGGCACCACGCAGGGTGGATCTACACGACCTGGAGCCACCGCCCCGACCAGCCCCGCTTCCGGGTCGTGGTGCCTCTCTCGCGCGCCGTCTCGGCCGCAGAGTACGGGCTGATCTGGCGCTGGGCGGCGACCCGGTGCCTGGAGGTCGGCCACGCCATCGACGAGGCCTGCCGGGACGCCTCCCGGCTGTGGTTCCTTCCGGCGGTACGCCCGGGGTGCGCCGGGGACTACCGGCTCGTCCCTCTCCAGGGGGGCCGGTGGCTTGACGCGGACGCAGTGATCGAGGAGCAGCGCGCCCTGGAAGCGCCCCCCCCGGCGCCTCCGCGTCGCAAGCGCGCGGCAGCCCCCTCCGAGGACGGAGCGGCGCGCTACGTCCGCAAGGCCCTCGAGGGCGCGCTGGACGACCTGCGCCGGGTCCCTCAGGGCACCCGGCACAACACGATCAGGGCGAAGGCCTATCACCTTGGGGGGCTGATCCACACCGGGGCGATCTCCGCCGACGAGATCGAGCGGGAGCTCGTTGGCGAGGCCCAGCGCTGCGGGTGGGACAACCTCGACAAAACCAGGCAGACCGTGCGCTACCAGATCGAAGCCGGGCGCCGGGCCCCAAAAGAGGTGCCGGAACTGCGGTACCCCTCTGCGGGCGGCGCGGGCGGCGGGGCACCCCCTGCGCCTCCCTCCGGAGGTGCTTCTTCTGACGACGGCGGCGGCGAAGAGCCCCCCGCGGAGGACTGGCAGGGGGTGCTGATCCGGCGCAAAGGCGAGATCACCAGCGACCTTGCCAACGTGGTTGCGATCCTGACCCACGACCCGCGATGGGCGGGGCGCATCCGCTACAACGAGGCGCGCCAGCAGATCGAGCTCCAGGGAGAATCCTGGCGCCCCTGGGCAGACACCGACGACACCGAGGCGGCCGTGTGGCTTCAGCGCAAGTGGGGGCTGCGCGTCCGCCCCGAGTCCGTCTGCCAGGCCGTGGCTTTGCTGGCACGGGAGCAGCGGGCCAATCCGCTCGCGGTTTTCCTCGACGGTCTCCGCTGGGACGGGGTGCCCCGCCTTCATCGATGGTTGGTCACCTACGCCGGTGCGACCGATTCCCTCTACGCTCGCGCGGTGGGAGCCTGCTGGCTCCGCTCCGCTGTGGCCCGCGCGCTCCAGCCCGGCATCAAGGCCGACGCGGCGCTGGTGTTGGAGGGGGCGCAGGGCGCCGGCAAGAGTAGCCTGCTGGGCGTGATCGGCGGCGAGTACTTCACCGACGACGTTCACGACCTCAGCTCGAAGGACGCGGCGCTGGCCATCTCGCGAGCCTGGATCGTCGAGCTGCCCGAGCTGTCGGCCCTGGGGCGCGCGGAGGTGGAGCTGGTCAAGGCGTTCCTCTCGCGCACCGTCGACAGGTTCCGCCCCCCCTACGGCCGGGCCCTGGTCGAGCTCCCTCGCCGGTGCGTTTTCGGCGGCACCACCAACCGTGGCGACTACCTCCGCGACGACACCGGCAACCGGCGCTTCTGGCCCGTGGGCGTCGGGGCCGTAGACCTGGAGGCCCTGCGCCGCGACCGCGACCAGCTCCTGGCCGAGGCCGTGGCGAGCTGGCGGGGGGGCGGGGGCCTCGTGCTTCCGGCGGAGGTCAGGGAAGGTCATGCCGAGGTGGTCGAGGAGCGCCGGCAGGGGGATCCCTGGGAGGCGAAGGTCGCCGACTACCTCACCGGGAAGGCGTCGGTCACCTCCGGCGACGTCCTGGGGATCGCCCTGGGATTGGAGTGCGGACGCTGGGGGCGCGGGGAGCAGATGAGAGTGGGGGCCGTGCTGGCGCGGCTCGGGTGGCGGAAGAGACGGGTGCGGGTCGGCGCCGCCCTGGAGTGGCGCTACCAGAAGGAGGCCGACGATGTTCCAACCTGAAGGTAGGAACGGATCGAGGTTGGAACATGGTAGGAACAGCCTATTTTTTGGCTGTTGTGCCAACGTTCCGTCTGTGCACCCACCGCACAACATATATATATATCCTTATCCTCTATCTATAGAGGTAGGAACAGTAGGAACAGTAGGAACAAAGGCCGGAACCAAGTGCGTTCCTACCGCGTTCCTACCTGACGCCCGTTCGCTCGAGGTCGGAACACCCTGCCCGGCGCCTTCTCGCTGGTGTTTCGTCACCTGCCCCGTGGACCGGCGCCCCCGCGTCCTCTTCGCCCTGTGGTTTCGCCACTACCTGAACGAAGGCCGCCCGCCCGCGGAGGCCGCCGACCTCGCCCGGCGCGCGTGCCGCGCCCACTACCCCCAGGAGGCCGCATGACTACCCCCCGCCCCCCCGTCGACGTCTACAACGTCCGCCCCGGGTACTGGTCAGAGCTCGCCGAGGTCGACACGGCCGACGCCCGCCAGGCCGAAGCCAGCCCCTACCACAGCGGCGCCTCGCTGCGCCAAGGGCGCCACCTCAAGACCGCCCTCGACCAGGCGCGCGCGGAGCTGGTGGACCTCCTGGCGCAGATCGAGGCCGACCAGCGGGAGCTAGCCCGGCTGCGTGCCCTGGGGAGCCTGTGAACTGCCCCCGCTGTGCCGCCCTTGAGGCAGAACTGGCCCGCTTCCGCCCCCCAGCATGGCGCCCCGTCGCCGAGCTGCTGGTGGAGGTCGCCACCGTGAGCGAAGCCAACGCCCGCGACCACCACCACACCCGCGCCGCCCGTGTCCGGCGCCAGCGGGAGGCCGTTACGGCTCGACTGGAGGCCCTCCACCCCGAGGACCGCTACCACCTCGCTGCCCGGCGCGTGCGCTGCACCCTCACCCGGCTAGGGCCTCGCGCCCTCGACGACGACAACTTGGCCGGCGCCCTCAAGGCGTGCCGCGACGCCGTGGCCGCGTGGCTCGGCTGCGACGACGGACCCTCGGGCCCGGTGACGTGGGTTTACGGCCAGGAGGCGCACAGGCGGTGGGCCCACGCTCCCGGGGTGCTGATCACCCTGGAGACCGCATGACGCGCCGCCGTCCGCCGTCCGACACAGCGCGCGCGCCCGAGTCGCCCCCCGTCTGGCAGCGCGTCCGCACGATCCGGCGGCGCCTGGAGGAGCGGACCTGGGACAGCGCCCAGGCCGCCGAGCTGGCCGAGGCCTGGGGCATCACCGAGGCGATGGTGCGAGGCCATGCCGCTGAGGCCCAGCGCCAGCTCGAGGCCGTGCTCGACAGCAAGAGAGGAGAGGCGACCATCGCTGCCGACCTCGAAGCCGCTCTCCAGCTCGCCTTCGAGCAGGGCGACCCCTACGCCATCCGGGGCCTGCTGGCGGAGAAGCTCAAGCTCCACGGCATCGGCGCCCACCGCGACCCGAAGAACGACCCGAAGCCGGCGGCGGAGCAGCAGACACCCACCGGCGTCGCCTCCTTCCTTGACCCTCGGCCCCGGTCGAAGCCGTCGTGATCGACCGGCTGATCGAAGGGGCCCCCACCTTCCTGCGCTTCTGCGAGATCCTGGGCATCACCCTGGAGCCGGGGCAGCGGGCGATGGCCATGGTCGCCTTCGATGGCCTCGAGCCCCGCGACCTTCCGCCCCCCGAGCGCGACCTCGCCCGGCAGATGTTCGGCCAGGTCGACGTGCTGCCTCCGGGGGTGCGCAAGATCGTCGTGCTGATCTGCGGCGCCCGAGCCGGGAAGACGTTCCTGGGAGCCATCCGCCTCCTCTACCTGGCGCTCTTCCTGCGCCTCGACAAGCTCCAGCCGGGGCAGGAGGGCAAGTGCTGGATCGTGGCCCCCGAGCTCGACCTCGCCACCGAAGGCCTCAACGCCATCCGGGGCCAGCTCGAGGAGAACCCCCGCCTGCGTCCGCTCCTGCTCAACCCCCCCAAGCCCGGGGTGCGCGTCGAGCGGCTGGTCATCCGGCGCGACAACGACCGCAAGCTGGTCGCCTTCGAGATCAAGGCGGCGAAGCGGATGGGCGTCACCGAGCGCGGGCGCGTCATCCTGGCGGCGATGCTCGACGAGGCGGCCTTCTTCTTCGACGAGTCGCACGTCGTCAACGACGTCGAGATCTTCAACGCCCTGCAGCCGCGCGTGATGGTGGGGGGCCAGTTGCTGATCCCCACGACCCCCTGGGCTGAGTCGGGCCTGGCCTACGACCTGTGCAAGGCCAACCACCCCGCCATGGGCGGAGCCCCCTCGAGCGCGCTGGCCGCCCTTGCCCCGACGCCCCTCTTCCGAAGCGACCCGGACATCTTGGAGCAGGTGGCTACCGCGGTGGAGGTCGACCGGCAGCGCGGCACTTCCAACGCCCAGCGGGAGTTCTTCTGCAAGTTCCTCAGCACCAGCGCCGCTAGCTTCTTTGCCCCCGATGACCTGGCCGCCGCCATCGCCGCCCCGGGCGAGCTGCCCGACGAGCCCCCCGCCGGCGCCCGCGTGGGGGCCGGTGGCGACGTGGGCCTGGTCAAGAACAGCAGCGCCATCGCCGTCGCCTTGCGCGTCGGCCATCGCCTCCAGGTGCCCGTGCTCCAGGAGCTGCACCCCGACCAGGGGCAGGCGCTGAAGCCGTCGGAAGTCTGGGAGATGTTCGCTTCGACCCTGAAGCGATGGGGGGCGTGGGCCATCGCCCTCGACCAAGCCGAGCGTGAGAGCGCCCGCGAGGACCTGGGCGAGGCGGGCCTCACGGTGGTCAACGCGGCCAGCGTCATGGAGTGCATGGCCGAGCTGCGCACCGCGCTCCGGGAGCGGCGCATCAAGATGGTCGACGACCCGCTGCTAAGGGAGCAGCTCCGCTCCATCCGCATCCGCCCGCGCCCGGGTGGCGGCGAGTCGCTGGTGGTCCCCACCACCCCCGACGGGCGTCACTGCGACCGCGCCGTGGCTCTGGCTACAGCGGTCTTTGAGGCCTGGCACCGGGGGGCCGAGGTGCGGCCGGCGTCGACGGCGCTCGACCTGGACGAGGACGAGCAGGCGATCCTCGACGAGCAGGAGGCTGAGGCAAGGACGCGCCTTGCCTGGATATTACGACCGCCGCACCCGCACGCTGAGCAAGGCGAGCGCGGAGCCGATCGTGACCGCCGCGGACACGGGCATCTCGCGCCACTCCAGCCACGGGGCCAGGACGAGGTTCCAGACGCTGTAGACCAGCGGAGAGACGATGCCGGCGGTCAGCGCCCACAGGAGCAGCAAGGCGAAGATGATTTTCACGGCTCCTCCACGATCAGATCACCGACGCCGATGGGTGGCGGCGGTTCCTCGCCGTAGACGAATAGCTCGAAGAAACGGCGACGGCGCACGACGCCGGCTCGGCGTCCCCGAAGCGTCCCGCCGACCTCGCCGCCGACGTCCCATCCGCTCACGTCCGACTCGATCTGGACACCGGCGCACCATCCCGGCGGGTCGAGCGGATCGTTTTTGCACCAGACGACTCCATCGACGGGGAGCACCTCAGTGATGCGGATCATGGCTCCCTCCACTTCAACTCGGGCAGCACTTCGCGCAACGCCTTGACCAGCTCCTCGAGCAGGCTGAGGTGGGTGCGGACGCCGCTGCTGAACGAGACCAAGATCAGCACCACCTCGCCGTCTGGCGTGAGGTAGCCGAGCAGGTGCTGGGGGCCGAGGCTGGTGCCATCGCGGCGGGTGTACACGCTCGCCGCCTCGTCGGAGAGGTAGAAGGCGAAGCTGAAGTGCGTGTGCTCATCCAAGCTGTCCGGCCACAAGGCAAGGCGCCATTCCTTGTGGCTGTGGATCTGGGCCTCGGGGGGCGGGGCAAAGGTGGTCATGCGGCCAGCGCCTTCTGGAGCTCCTCGACCCGCCGAGCCAGGGCCGGATCCTTGGCCAGCCTGGCCGCCAGGGCCTGGCCGATCAGCTCGCTGTAGCTCTCTCCGGTGAGGATGTGGATGGCCCGAGCGAGGCTGTAAACCTCGTGCGACAGGCTCACCTGTTGACGTATCGCCATGCCGCCATTCTAGCACAACATTGAATGAGGCTGTCAACGTGTATACAGGTTGACAACGTGGATCTAGCACCGCTTGACCGGTCACCTCAGACTGCTCCTCGTGCGGACGGTCGAAGAGGCTCTGGTGGCGCTGAAGATGGCGGGTGCCCGTCGGGTGACCGTCGTCTTCGACCTCGCTGGATCGCCTTCGCTTCCCTCCTCGGACCCGGACGCTCCACCGGAGCCCTCGACCGCCCCCGCTACCCGCTCCGCCGTCGCGGAAGCCCTCGCCGATGACCCGCTGTATCGGTCCACCAGCTCGCGCCCCGTGCGCGTCGACCGTGCCGCCGAGGAGGACGACGATGGGCTCGACTGACCTCCGCTGGTGGCGCGAGGAAGATCCTGCCGGCGCCCTCTTCTGCGTCGTGCGGAAGATCCAGCAGGACCAGAGCGACCGCGTCGAGGCGCTGATCTCCTGCCTCTGCCTCTACGACGACTGGCAGGCCCTTGGCTTCACGCTGGGGGACTACACGGTGCGGCGCGCGTCGATCGACGGCCGCCTCGCCGTCAACATGGTGCGGTCCTGCGCTGACACGGTGAGGTCGGAGATCATTCAGAGCCGCCCCCGGCCGATGTTCCTCACCACCGGCGGGGACTGGTCGTTGCGTCGCAAGGCCCAGAAGATGGGCCAGTTCGTCGAGGGCGTGTTCAACGAGTGCAGCTTCGACCGGCTCGCCTCAGCCGTGGTCCTTGACGCGCTCGTGGGCGATTTCGGCGCCATCCAGGTGACCGAAGACGAGGGGCGCGTGCGGCTGCAGCGGGTGTTGCCCATGGAGCTGTGGGTGGACCGGCGCGATGCCTACTACGGCGCCCCCCGCTCCCTCTACCGGACGCAGTGGATCGACCGCACCGTGCTCAAGGAGCTATATCCTGACCACGCTGCGGCCATCGAGCTCGCCCGCGACGAGCTGGACCAGCAGTGGCGCTGGACCGACAGCGAGAGCGACCTCGTCTGCGTGGTGGAGGCCTGGCACCTGCGCTCTGGCCCCCAGGCCAAGGACGGCCGGCACGTCGTCTGCGTGAGCGGCGCCACCCTCGAGGAGGAGGAGTGGACCGCGCGCACCTTCCCCTTCGCCTTCCTGCGCTGGAAGGAGCCCGTCAGCGGCTTCTACTCGCGCGGCCTGGCGGACGAGCTGCGCAAGATCCAGCGGGCGCTGAACCTGGTCGCCGCCGACATCGAGCACGGCCAGGAGCTGCACACCCACCCCAAGGTGTTCCTGCCCCTCAACAGCAAGCTCAACAAGGGGCACTTCACCGCGGAGGCTGGCACCTTCATCGAGGGCGTCACGCCCCCGCAGCCCATCGTCTTCCCGGCGGTCAGCCCCGAGATTTACCGCTGGTTTGATCGGCTCATCGAGCTGGCCTACCAGATGAGCGGTGTTGCCGCGTCGGCTGCCCGGAGCGAGAAGCCAGCGGGCGTCCAGAGCGGGCGCGCCATTCGGCTCGCGGCCGACCTGCAGAGCAAGCGCTTCCTCGATTTCGCCCGCGCGTTCGAGGCCTTCTACCTCGATGCCTCGCGCGAGATCGTGCGGCTGATGGAGCGGCTGTCGGCGGAGGATGCTTCCTACGAGGTCGTCTTCCGCGGGAAGAGCCGCGCCGAGCGCATCAAGTGGGGCGAAATCAAGCTCGACGAGTCGAGCTACATCCTCCAGACCTGGCCGGTGAACCTCCTGCCCAGCACCCCCCAGGGCAAGCTGGAGGCGGTCGTCGACCTGGTGAACACCGGCTTCGCCGACAAGCTCGGGATCCCCCCGGAGCAGATCGTCAAGCTCCTCGACTTCCCCGACACCGAGGCCGCCTTTGGGACGGTCACCGCGTCGTGGGATCTGGTCGAGCAGACGCTCGAGAAGATGCTTGATGAGGGCGAATACCAGCCCCCGGAGCCCTTCTACAACCTCTCCCTCTGCACGCTGGTGGCGATCCGCCACTACCAGCAGTGGCGGCTGTGGGACGTGCCCGAGGATCGCATGGAGCTGCTCCGGCTCTGGATCAGCGACTGCAAGGCGCTCCTCGACCTGGCCAACCCCCCGCCCCCGGCGCCGTCGCCTGACGCGCCGCCTCCTGCGCCTCCGGGCGCGCCCCCTCTCCAGGAGATGCCTCTCGCATGAGTGACGCGACGCCTTCCGCTGACGCCCCCGAGCCCGACGCCGAGCCGACGGAGGGCGAAGCCCCCGAGCCAGGCGCCGAGGTCGAGGCACCGGCCACGGAGGGCGAGGCTCCTGCCGAGGAGACCCCCGCCCCGGAGCCCAAGGCCGACGACAAGCCGCCCTCGCTGAAGGCGGCGATCCGCATGGAGAAGAAGGCGAAGGCCCTGCGCGCCGACGCCGAGGCCAAGGTGGCCGACGTCAGCCGGCGCGAGGCCAAGCTCCAGGCCGACGTCGCCGCGTGGCAAGGCCAGGTGAAGGCCTGGGAAGCGCAGGTGCAGCCCAAGCTCCAGCGGCTGCAGGCCCTCGAGCGCGCGGCCCAGGCCGGCGACTACAGCACGATCTTCGAGGCCCTCCAGATCGACCCCAAGCGGGCCCTGGACGGCTACGCGGCTGACCTCCAGATGCCCGACGCCCTGCGCGAGGAGCTGGCCCAGCTGCGCCGCGAGCGCGCCGAGACCCGCCAGCGCCAGGCTGAGGAGCAGCGCCGCGCTGAGGAGCAGCAGCGGGCCTTCGCCGAGCAGCAGCAGCTCTGGGACCGGGTGCGCGACGTCGTGGACGCCGCCCCCGACGCCTACGCCACCACCACGCGCTACGCGCTGGAGGTCGGCGCCAACGCCTTTGTTGCCGAGGCGCAGCAGATCCGCGCGCAGCTCGGCGGCAACGTGTCCACCGGTCGCCTCCTCCAGGAGATCGAGCGGCGGGCGCGCGTCTACTACGGCCCTGCGGTGCCGAAAACCGCAGCCCCCTCGCAGGTACAGGGGCCGGGTCAGCCGGCGACTCCTGCGGCGAACGCCAACAAGTCCGCCGGCAAGAAGCCGGTGGGCGTACCGCAACGAGCCGCAGCCGAGTCAGCCACGGACGAGAGCGAGAGCCTCTCCCCGGAGGAGCTGGACCGTCGCGCGGCTGAGCATCTGCGCCGCCTGCGACGGGCCAAGTAACCCCCGCAGGCGCCGCGCGAGGCCACCGTGGGCAACGCGAATTACACCGACGCAACGTTTCAAGAAGCACTCAAGATTTCGTGGCCGGAGAAGCGCCTCCAGAAGATGATGCTGGAGCGCAACCCGACGGCCGCCATGGTCCCCATCAAGGACTTCCCGGGGCGGTCCCTCTACCTGCCGGTGCAGGTGGGCATCCAGGCCGGCAGGTCTGCGGTTTTTGCCACCGCGCAGACCAACCGCGTGGGCAGCCAGCAGAAGGCATTTGTCCTCACCACCGTCAAGGACTACGCGGTCGGCGGCATCGACGGCGAGACCCTGGAGGCCATCGAGAGCGAGGACTCGCTCATCGAGGGCATCAAGGACGAGATGGAGGGCTCTTTCGAGATCCTCCAGCGAAGCATCGCGGTCCACGTCCACGGCGACGGGTCCGGCTCGATCGGCCGCATCGGCACCGACGACTCGGCGACGAAGTTCACCCTGTCCAACAAGTACGACAGCGTGAACTTCTTCGTGGGCCAGGTCATCCAGGCCAACCCCAACAAGACCGGAAACTCCGGCACGATGCGCGCCGGTACCGGCACCGTCACCGCAATCGACCACGACAGCGGCGCGGTCACCTACTCCGCGGCCGGCGGCTTCAACCCTGCGGCCAGCGATCACCTCTACACCGAAGGCGACTACGACGCGAAGATGAAGGGGTTCGAGGCCTGGAACCCCGAGACCGCCCCCACCGTTGGCGACAACTTCTTCTCGATCGACCGCTCGACCAACGTGGCCGAGCTCTCGGGCCATCGCTTCGACGGAAGCTCGATGAATCCCATCGACGCCATCAACAAGGGCCTGGCTCACGCCAGCGCGCTGGGCTGCATGCCGACCGTCATGGTGGTCAACCCGATGGAGATGTTCTCCATCAAGCAGGACCTCGGCAACAAGGCGGTGATCGACCTGGCCGTCAAGTCGGTCAACGACCCAACGGTGCAGTTCGAGGGGATCGTCTTCGTACAGGGCAACCGCAAGGTGAAGCTGGTCGAAGACGTCAACTGCCCCCGCGGGGTGATCCGCGGCTTCAAGCCCGAGGACATCGCGATCTACGCCCGCAAGAAGGGCTTCCCGCGGATCCTCAACCGCGACGGCAACACGATGCGCGCCGAGAGCTCGGCCGACGCCTACCAGTGGCGTCTGGGCTTCTACGCGCAGATGGGGTGCAAGCGCCCGAAGAACCTTCTCCGCATCAAGATCGCCTTCACCTGAAGGAGCCGACGCCATGGCTACCAGCGGAATCCGCAACGAAATCGCCGGAGGGTCGCCGTCGCAGGTGGAAGTGGAGTTCCGCTTCCAGGGCAACGGCACCAGCAGCCCCACCGTGATCCGCGGCGCCTCACAGCACGTCGCCAGCGTCACGCGCACTCCGTCCACGGGGCGCTACACGATCACCTTGGCCGAGACCTGGGCGCAGCTCGAAGGGCTGAAGTTCGAGTACCAGGACACCGACTACCTCACGTCGCGCTCGCGTAAGACCGCCGTACTTATCGAGCACGACGTCGCCTCGGCCAAGACCATCACCCTTGCCGTCGAGGACGCCAGCGACGGCGCCTCCAACGCGCTCAGCGACCTGACGGCGACGCAGTGGCTCCACGTCTTTCTGGTGCTGCGCAACAGCAGCCAGGGGGTCCCGTGAAGAAGGGCGGCGGGCTCCTGTCCATCGAGCTGTCTCCGCCCCCCAAGGGCAAGGAGTCCGGCGAGGTGGAGATGGAGGACGAGGCCGATGGCGAGGCCGGCGACATGGAAGCCGCCAAGCTCGACGCCGCGCGGGCCGTCCTGGCCGCCATGAAGAAGGGCGACGCCCAGGCCCTGAGCGACGCCCTCGAGGAGCACAAGGCCGCCTGCGAGGCGGCTTACGGCGAGGAGGGGTGATGCGCTACGCGCTCTTGAGCGACCTGGTGGCCCGTGTCCGCGCTCGCGTGGGCTACGAGAACAACCAGCACGTGACCGACCTCGAGCTCGGCGCGGAGCTCAAGAGCGCGGCGCGCGCGCTCCTCGACGTCCTCCTGGAGATCCACGGCCCCGAGCCGTACCGCACCACCACCAGCGTCCAGCTCGTCGAGGGGCTCTCCCTCTACGACCTGTCGACGCGGGTGAAAGAGGTGCTGGCGGTGTACGCATGCCGCGGCACCGCGCAGGACACCGACGTGGGCGTCATCGTGGTGCGCGGCCAGCCTTACACGGAGCTGCGCGCCTTCGAGGAGTGGGAGCGCGTTCCCCTCCTGAACGCCAGGTACGACGACCACCGCTCGCTGCGCTGGCGCCTGGGGGGCCGGGAGGCCAACGACAGCGAGACCACCGACGACGTCGACCAGCTGGAGCTGCTGCCGGTGCCTGCAGCCGGATGCCAGGGGCTGGTCGAGCTGTCGATCGTCCCGCACCCCATCCAGGCCGCCCTGGACGACACCCAGACCCGCCTCCTGGCCCCGAACAACGCCGACGAGTGGCTGATCGCCCGCGTCTGCGCGTACGTCCGGGTGAAGGAGAAGGACGACCCGAGCCCATTCTACGCGCTGATGCAGGAGGTCGAGGGGCGCGTGCGCGCGGCCCACGCCCGGCGCACCACCCACGAGCCCCAGCGGATGCGCGGGCGCTCCCGGTGGGACGGTGGCTCCCCCTGGGTGCTGCACCGCGGTGACTACGCGGAGGACTGGGAATGACCCGGCGCAACCTCTCTCTCCAGCCGCAAGAAGACCAGCGGCGCCGCGAGCAGGCCGACGACCTGGAGGGCGCGCTGAAGCAGCGCCTGCCCCCTGGCGTGCTCCTCGAAGGCGTGTCCTTCAAGGCGCTGGAGCGCCGCACGCTGCGCCATGGCCTGGGCGTCCGCCCCCGCGGGGTGATCCCCAGCGTGGCGCGCGGCACGGCCACGTTCCTCTACCAGCTCGGCGCTGACAGCTCCGGGGTCACCCTGGAGAACGCGACCAGCAACGAGGCCACCTTCGACCTGTGGGTGTACCGATGAACGAGCAGGTGCTCGACATCCCGATCGGCAAGGGCCTCGCCGAGGGCTTCGACGCGAAGATTTTGCCCTTCGGCAACGCGGCGAAGCTCGAGAATTTCGAGTCACTGCGCACCGGCGGCATCACCAAGCGCAAGGGCTGGGGCGGGCGCCTGACGCTCACGACCTTTGCGGGCGACGACCTGCTCAACATCTATCGGATCGACGGCGCGGACGGCGTGCTGCGGCTGGTCTCTCGGGGCACCGACCTGCTTCCGCACCTCTACACCTACGTCCCCGGCGCCGACCGATGGTCAGACCAGGACAGCCTCAGCATCACCAGCGTCCGCCGCACCGGCGCTGTCTCGGTGACGGAGATCCTGGCCAACCCCGCCTTGGCCCCCTTCGGCAACGACCGATTCCGGCTGCTGGTCTGGAGCGAGCTGGGGTCCGCGACCTACTACAAGGTCGTCGACGCTTCTGCGAACGCCACGGTGGTCCAGCGCACCACGCTGGTCAGCGGCACCTCCAGCAAGGTGCGCGTCGTCCCCGTCGATGACGACGTCTGGATCCTCTACAACGACCGATTCACCGGCTTCCGTGCGCTGAAGATCGACGGCAGCACGCTGGCCACGACGAACATCCAGATCGACGCCACAAACGCCGAGTGGTTCGACGCGAACCTCTACTCGGCCGCCGAGCTGGTCTTCGCCTACGCCCACAACGCAAGCAGCACGCTGCGGATGGGCCGGATCAACAACACCACCAACGCCGTCGCCTCCAGCGGGACCTACGTCGCCGCAGGCACGGTCACCTGCATCGCCGTCTGCGGCTCCTCGACGGTCGGCGTGCAGGTGCTCTACCACGCCGGCGCCGCCCACGACGTCACCCTGGCCCGGTTCACCACCGCCTACGCGATCGTCGCGCCAAGCCCGCACGTCATCGAAGCCGCCCCCGCCTTCTACGGCACCGGGGTGGGCATCGTGATGGACGGCACCACGGCGCTCTGCGCCTACGAGCTGGCTGCCACGGCGGCCCACCGTGGGCGCGTCAAGGTGCAGCCGGTGCTGAGCGGCGGTGGCCTGACGGCGGCGCGTGAGGCGCATCGGTGCGCCCTGGCCTCCGGGCTGGTGAGCATCGGAGGGCGCGCCTACGCCCTGCTTGCGGTGGCCCAGGACGCCAGCGTCGAGACGAACAACACGGAGGCGGGCATCGTTGGCCGGTACCTGTCGGTGACGTACACAGCAGGCAGCGGGATCACCGACAGCACCAAGGGCTCGGCGCCCATCTTCCACGTGGTCCTCGCCTGCGTCGACGACCCTTCCGCCTCGCGCCTCCTGCCGGTGGCCAAGGTCGGGACCATCAACGCCTTCAAGACCTTCGACCAGGCCGGCGCAAAGCTCTGGCCCACCAGCACCTCGGAAGAGGTCTGGATCGGCACCTTGACGGCCACCGATGGCGTCGACGTCGGCCCCATCCGCATGGACCAGGTTCGGCTCGACGTGCGCGCCCAACAGCCAGCGCTGTACCACGAGGTTCGCGGGGCAGGCGGGTACGCGGTCGGCGGGGGGCTTCCGCTGACCACCGACGGCACCAGCGCCGTAGAGCTTTCGTTCCTGCAGGCGCCCGTCTGGGAAGAGCCCGTGATCGCGGCCGGTGGGCTCGGCGATCTGGCCAGCAGCCCCAGCGGCACCGCTTACGCCTACCGGGCACGCTACGAGTGGTTCGACGAGGCCGGACGGCAGCACGTCTCCCCCTGGTCGCCGGACCTGGTGGTGACGCTGATCGATGCGGCCTCGGGCACCTACACGGTGCAGCTGCATCTGGCCTGCACCCAGCTCAGCCGGCGGGGGCGCGCGCAGTTCGGCAGCGGGCGCGACGCCGTGCTGGCCATCTACCGCAGCGTCGGCAACGGGGCGAGCGCCAGCGGCGACGTCGTGTTTTACCGCCTCTTCGCCTGGTCGGCGTTCCCCCGCAACGGCACCACCTACAGCGTCTCGGTCACCGATGGCGTCGACGACGCGGGGCTTCTTGCGTTGGAGCTCGGCCAGACCGTGTCCCCCGGCGGCACGCTGGCGCCCATCTGCCCCCCGGCCTCGGCGCACCTCTGCGCCCACCGCGGGCGGTGGTGGCTGGCCAGCGGCGAGACCGGGCGCGACGTGTGGGCGTCCCTGCCGGTGCTGGCGACGGAGCAGCCGGTGTTCCCACCGGAGTTTCGCATCGAGCTCCCCGACCCCCCGGACGCGATCACCGCGCTGGCCAGCCTCGACGACAAGCTGGTGATCTTCACGGCCACCCGGATCTACTACCTGACCGGCGACGGCCCCGCGGACAACGGCTCGGGCGAGTCCTGGCCGCAGCCGTGGTTGGTCACCGCGCAGCACGGCTGCGTCGACGCGCGCTCGCTGGTGACCACCCCGGAAGGGGTCTTCTTTCAGACCTCCGCCGGCATCGCGCTGCTCAACCGGGGGCTGCAGGTGACGCTGGCGGGCGAGTCGATCCGCGACCTCATCGAAAACCGCCCCGTCTGCCTGGCGGCTGCGCACGACCCCACCCGAAGCCGCGCGCTGTGGCTGCTTGCCAACGCTGACGGCGAGACCATCGGCGCGGTCTACGACTACCTGCACCAGATCTGGTCGCGGCAGGACACGACCATCAGCTCCGAGTTGCGGGGCATGACCCTCTGGGGGGACCTCCTGGTGGTCGGCATCGACGAGGCGATGCGCTCCGAGGCGGTTCCCTCGCCGTCGTCCAGCCGGGGGCTCGACCGAGAGGGCGATTTCGTCTGGGTGACCGGCGTCTTTGAGACGCCATGGATCTGCCCCGGGGGGCCCGGCGCCTACCAGCGCATGCGCCGGCTCATCCTCCTCGGCGAGAAGCTCTCCGGCTGCTCTCTGCGGGTGCAGATCTACCTGAACTTCGATGCAACCACGGTGGCGCAGACGCACGAGATCGACCTGACCGCGGCCACGGTCGTCGCTGGGCTCCCGCTGCTCCGCTACGAGGTGCCGCTGAACGTGCAGGCCTCGCAGGCGATCAAGATTCGCCTCACCGACCTGCCCCCACCGGAGGAGGAGACCCCTGCGGGGGCCGAGCCCCGGGCGGGCATCGCCTTGCAGCGCATGGCGCTCGAATACCTGCCGGAGCGAGGCACGCCGCGCCTCCCGGCGACCAACCGCGGCGGAGGTACCTGATGGCATCTGGGACGGATTGGGGCACAGGAGCCGGCACGCTGGCCGGCGGTGGCGTGGGCGCGATCTTCGGCGGCCCCGTGGGCGCCGGCATCGGAATGGGCGCCGGCGGCACCATCGGCGGCCTGGTCGGAGGCCTCTTCGACGAGGAGCCCGAGGCCCCTCCGCCCGTCTACGTCGACCCGGCGTACTACACCACCCCGGGGTACGACCAGTACCTCCAGGGCGTCGGCGGCCGGCAGGACTACTACGAGGGGCGCGCCGCTCCGCGCATGGACTGGTCGATGGCCAACACCGACCGGCAGCTCGCGCTCCAGAGCCGCGACGTGCAGGGGGAGGCGATCCAGAGCTACCGCGACGTCCTCTCCGGCAAGGCCCCGAGCCTCGCCCAGGCGCAGCTGCAGCAGGGGCTGGCCCAGGCGCAGGCCCAGGCGGCGCAGCAGGCCGCGAGCACGCGAGGGGGCGGCGGGAACGCGCTGCTGGCCCAGGCGCAGGCCCAGCGCACCGGCGCCGGGATGGCCCTGGCCACCGGCTCGCAGGCGGCGCAGCTGCGCGCCCAGGAGATGAACCTCGCGCGGCAGGGGCTGCTCCAGGGCGGCACGCAGATGCGTGGCCAGGACCTTGATATGCGCGGCCAGAGCCAGGGGCAGACCCAGATGACTGCCCAGAACGAGGCGCAGCAGCGGCAGCTCAACGACGCGATGAGCCGGAGCCTGGAGCAGGGCCGGCTTGCAGCGATGGCCGGGCAGCAGGGCGCGCGCTCGCAGTACGCCAGCGACAGCCTGGCGGCGGCGCAGGGCAACCGTCAGGCGGCGATGGCTGCGCAGCAGGCCGGCCAGGCGCAGGCAAACCGCGAGCAGGACTACCAGCGGCAGCTGATCGGCGGGGTGCTGCAGCAAGGCGGCAGCCTGTCGGCGATGGGCATGACGCAGGACCAGGGCAACCAGGGCACGCCGAGCTCGGCGGAGTGGGACAGCGCCTGGCAGCAGTCGGGCGGAAGGAAGTGGTGGTGAGATGCCAGGCAATCCCTTCGAGTTCCAGCTTCCTCCCTCCCTCGCGGTGCCCGTGGGGCCGGCGCCGATGCCTGCCCCTGCGACCCCCGCGCCGGTGCGCATCGGTGGCCCGCTCGAGCTGGTGCCTCTGGCGCAGCTGCAACCCCAGGGAGCGGCGCCCTCGGCCCTGCCTCCCCTGACGGGGCCGGTGAACCTCTCCTCGGGAGGCGGCGCCTGGACCGGCGCACGCGACGCGCAGAAGCTCTCGCTCTCCGGCGGCACCGGCGACCTCCGCCCCCTGTTCGCGCCCCCCGCGACCCCGCCCACGGCGCAGCCTGGCCAGGTGATCACCGGCGGCCGTGGCGCTCCAGGCCCAGCGGGGCCCGGCTCGGCCCCGGAGGGCTCGCCCTACACGACGCAGTACCTCAACGACCTCGAGGCCTACAAGCAGGCCCTGATGCGTCCGCGGCCGCAGGGGCGGATGGTGCGCCCCCCGGCGCCCGAGCCGCTGGTGCGACTGGGGAAGCTCCAGGACGAGGCCGGGAACATCCAGGAAGCCCAGCAGCGCGGCGAGCAGACGATCGAATACCGGCGCCTCGACAACGACGTCGACCTTGCCCGCGAGCGCGCCCGCATGGCCGACGACGAGGCGACGCTGGTGGCCGACCGGGAGGCGAAGCTGAAGCCGATCCGCGACCAGCTCGCCCAGATCCAGCAGGACGTTGCCGCCGGGCAGGTGGACCCGGACCGGCTCTGGAACAAGGCCAGCGACGGGCGCAAGGCGGGCTTCATGATCGGCGCGATTCTCTCGGGCCTCGGGCAGTCGATGGCCGGACGGGGCGGGCAGCCCAATGCAGCGATGCAGACCCTGTTTTCGCTGATGGACCGGGACAACAGCGCGCAGGTGCTGGCGCAGCAGGCGCGGGGGCAGAAGGCCAACGACCTGGCGCAGCTCTACAAGCAGACCGTGGACCTCACCGGCAGCGAGCGCGCCGGCGTCCACGCGGCGAATCTGGCGAAGCTCGACGCGCTCGAGCGGCAGTTCGCAGCCGAGCGCGAGGACCTTCGCGCAAAGATGGTGGTCGGAGGCTCGAAGCGCGACCCGTTCACCGGGCAGCCCGTCGAGACCACGATGCTCGACCTCCGCACCGAAGCCGCGCTCAACCAGATCCGCCAGCGGCGCGCCCAGGAGGAGCTGCAGCTGCAGGCGCAGATCGCTGCGGCCACAAAGCCCATCGGCGTCGGGGGCGGAAACAACCGCGCCAAGCTGCTCCGCGACATCGCCAACGTCAGCAAGGAGCAGGCCGCGGCCTCCAACGAGGCGCAGAAGCTCGCCCGCGAGCGCGGCGCCAACGAACCAAACGCCATCTTCGTCAACGGGCAGAGGTTGATGGTCGACCCGAACGCGCCCAAAGAGGCGGCCTACGAGGCGCAGAAGAAGATCAACATGGCCGACATGGGCCTCGCTACCATCGACTCGATGGAAGGGCGCCTGAAGGCCGCCCCCGCGGCCGGGCTGGTGGAGAAGGGCGCGCGGCTCATCGGCGCGGACCGCGTGGCCAGCGCGGTGGCCGATGAGGCGCGGCTGCTGGGCACCGACCAGGTGACCGGCCTCATGAGCCAGCTCAGCGGCGCCGGTGTGCCCAGCGAGACGCAGGCGCGGCTCTACCAGCAGATCCTGGCCGGCGGACAGGGCGCGCTGACCGCTCTCGGGGAAGCGCGGCGCATCCTCAACCAGGGCAAGCAGATCACAATCCAGGGCGTCGGGGTGCGCTGATGGCCGACCAGGTCACCCTCTACGACGCGCAGACAGGGGCGCCCATCGCCGCCGACCTGGCGACCGCGGGGCAGCTCGTGCGCGAGGGCCGAGCGGGGTTCCTGGCCGATCAGAAGGTGCAGATCGTCGACCAGACCGGGCAGGTGCGGGAGCTCTCCGGCGGCGACGCGGCGGCCTACCTCGACAGCCCCGAGGCCCGCTTCGGCGGGGGCGGCCTCGCCAGCTCCGGGCAGGTGCGGGAGCAGCGGATCCAGCAAGAGTACGGCGGCCTGGCCGGCGCTGCCGCGGCGGGCCTCGCCGGTGCTGCCCGGGGCGCGTCGCTGGGCCTCAGCGACCTCGCCCTGGTGGAGTCGGGGCTGGTGGGCCGGCAGACGCTGGCCGACCTGCAGGACGCCAACCAGGCCTCCTCGCTCGTCGGCGAGGGGCTGGGGATGCTTGCCCCGGTGCTGCTCAGCGGCGGCGCCGGTGGGGCGGCAGAAGCGACAGCGGCCGGGGCTGGAGGGGCGGCACGGGGGGCGGCGACCGGGCTGCGGGCGGTGGAGCTCGTCGCAGGCGCGGCGCCCTCGGCGCTGGCGTCCCGGGGGGCGGCGGCGCTCGAGCGAGCCGTCGTCGGGGAGTCGACCTCGGCGCTGGTGCGCGGCGCGGGCGCGGCGGCCTCTGCGGCGGCCGAGGGGGCGCTCTACGGCGTGGGCCAGGAGGTGAGCCGGGCCACCCTGCGCGACGAGCAGCTGACGGCCGAGAAGCTGGTTGCGGCAGCGGGGCACGGGGCGCTCCTGGGGGGCGTGGCCGGCGGCGGCCTCTCGGCGGCGGGCACGGTGCTGCGCGGCGCCGCGAGCAAGGCCAGCGACGCGGGCGCGGCCATGCTTCGACGGCTGGAGCAGCGCGAGGCGGGGCTCGTGAGCGAGTTGGCCCAGGCGGTGCCAAAGACGGAGGCTGGGGTGCAGGCCCTGGCGTCGAGGGCCGAGCGCGAGTTTGCGATCAAAAGCACCGGTGCCAACCAGCCACAGATCCAGAAGCTCCAGCAGATGGGCGCCGACGTCGAGGCGCGGGTAGCGCGCACCGTGGCCGACGGCGAGCTGGCCCAGGCTCTCGGCAAAGACGCGAAGGCGCTGTTGACCGCGGAGGAAAAGCAGACGGCGGCGGCGCTGCTGAGGGAAGAGCGAGGCAAGGCCGTCCGCGCCGGCGTCGAAGAGATCAAGGCCGCCGGCGGCAAGGTCGACACGGCAGCCTTCGCCGCGGAGCAGCGCGCGGCCATCGCCGAGCGCGTTGCACGCGAGGCAAACCCGGACCTGGCACGCGCAGCCAAGAACGTCGACGAGTGGCTTCAGCAGATCGAGACCAAGATCGCCGACGGCGATCTGGTGCGCGTTTGGGAGACTTCTTCCAAGCTGCGCAAGGAAGCCTTTCGCGGCGGCGCCGACACGATCGAAAAGGACCTGCTCAAAGACCTCTACTCGTCGCTGCGAGACCGCATCAAAACCGTGGGCGACGAGGTGGCGCAGAAGCAGGGGGCTGAGTTTGCTGCGCGGTGGACCAACGCCAACGCGGAATATCGCGCGGCCAACTGGTTGGCGGAAGCTACCGAGAAGGGCCTGGCTCGCAGCACGAGCAACCGAAACTTCGGCTTGTCGGAGCAGCTTGGCGCGGTGGCCGGCGTCGTCGCCGGCGGTGGTGGCCCCGTCGGCCTCGCCCTTGCGGCAGGCGGCGCCTACGCCAACCACCTGGCGAAGGTGTACGGCGCGGACGTGGCCATGCAGCTTGCTCGCAGCGTGCGGCAAGGCGAGGTGGTGAGCACTGTCACCGGAGCCTTCGACCGGTTGCTGGGGGAGCGCGCGGCGGCGGTGGTTGGAGTCGGCCGGGGGGCGCTGGGGGCGCTCAAGGGGATGGCCGAGGTGACTCGCCCCGGGGCGCCGCTGGCGCTGGCCGCTGGCAAGGCCAAGGACCTCGCCGACGCCCGCGACCCGAGAGGCAGCTACGACCGGATCACCCGGCAGCTCGCGGCCTACCGCGCCAGCCCAGAGCAGCGCACCGCCGCAGCCACCGCAGGCCTCCCCGCGTCGACGGCGCGCTCGGTGGCCAGCGTCGTCCAGCGCGGCGCCGACTTCCTTCAGGGGAAGATGCCCCGGCGCCCTCTGCCCGAGGGCGTGCCCCCGCAGATCGCCAAGAAGAGCGACCCGAGCCCCGACGAGGTGAGCCGGTTTCTTCGGTACGCTCGCGCCGTCGACGACCCGCTCCAGGTGCTCGAGGACGCCCGCGCCGGGAAGCTCTCGCGCGAGAGCGTCGAGGCGGTCAAAGCCGTCTACCCGTCGGTGTACCAGGCGATCGTCGAGAGCGTGCAGGAGCAAATGCTCGCGCGCACCAAGCCCCTCACCTGGCGCGAGGAGCTCCAGCTCGGCACGCTGGGCATCCCGACCAGCCCCTCGCTTCGGCCCGACGCGGTGCGGCTCTACCAGGGCCTGCAGACCGCGGCCCCGCCTCCCGGCCCCGGTGGCTCCGCGCCTTCCGGCGGCAGCGCCCCCTCGCGCCCCCTCGCTCCCCCGCGGCTCGCCAGCCGCACCGACAGCCTAGGAGATAGCCCATGACCAGCTCCATCGAACGCGCGGCAGCGTGCGTCCACCCCCCGATCCGCGGCGCCGTCTACTCGGACGACTCCACGACAAGCGACCAGTACCTGGACCTCGACCAGGCGATCACCGACCCGGAGACGGGGCAGAGCACGCCCAAGTTTCTCCGCGGCCGATACCTCACGATCCAGGCCCTCTCGGCAGACGTGTATGTCGCGCTCCAGGACAACAACAGCGACACCATCGACCCGGCGGCGGTGGCTGGAAACTTCGCGGCGGCGAACTGCGTCGTGGTCCCTTCGGGCCAGTCGCTGACGCTGCTGGTGCCGAAGACGTCAGCGACGCGCTACCTCGTCTGGCGCACCGCGAGCGGCAGCGGGTCCATCCGGGCCTGGCCCTCTTCGCCTGTGGGGCTGTGATGCGGCGCCCGACGCCTGACAATCGGAGGCGGGTGCTTGTGTCTGGCACAGGCGGAGGCGGAAGCTTCCCCTCGAGCGCCTTCCTTTTCCTCCAGGGCGAGGCGGCCAACCTCAACGAACTGAGCACCGGCGCCGGAGCCACGCCCACCACCACGGGCGACCCCGTGGGGCTGTGGGTCGACCAGAGCGGCAACAGCCACGACTTCGCACAGGCCACGGCGGGCCTTCGTGGCGCGTACCTGGAGGCTCAGCCCCCAGCCGATCCGTCGGCGGTGACCTTCGACGGCGCGGGCAACCAGCGCCTCACGCGGAGCACCACGGCGCCCGCTTCCGGTGCCTCCTCCTGGGGGATCAAGTTCCGGCTGGCGAGCCTGCCTGGGTCGGGCGTGTTCATGCTGCCGGTGCGACTCGCCGCCGGGGCCTCGCGCGTGAGCGAGATCTACCTATGCAACAGCGGCGGTTACCAGCCGTTCCACTGGCGGCTGGACTTCGCCAACGGGGCCGGGAACGGCGTCGGCATCGCCAATGCGCTGGACACCGACTGGCACACGCTCCTCGTGGTGTACGACGGGGGCGGCGACACGCTCCCGGGGAGCTACACGGCGTACCTCGACGGTGAGGCGGTTTCGGTCGTGGCCAGCGGCAGCAACGCGGGGCTCAACTCCTCCGTCGGGTCGATGGGTTGCGGCGACGTGTTCGGCTCGCCGTTCTACCCATTCGACGGAGATATCTCGCTCGTGAGCGTGTACGAGCGTGCCCTTGACGCGGGGGAAATCGCGGCGTGGCACGCGGCGGCGGGCGTGCCTGGATTTCACGTTCTACAGGAGGATTTTTCCTACCTGCTTACGGAAGACGGCGACCGTCTCCACCAGGAGAACTGACCATGGCGGACAAGGCGATTTCAGCACTCACGGCAGGCACGCAGCCATCGGGGACGGAGGAGATCCCCGCGGTGCAAGGTGGCGCGACGGTCAAGCTTACGGTGGAGCAAGCGCGGCCTCGCGTGACGCGCACCGGCGCCGCTCCGACCGTCACCGACGATAGCGCCTCGGGGTACTCTGTGGGCTCCGTCTGGGTCGATACCCGCGCGGGCTACGGCTACACCTACGACCTGATTGACGCGACCGCAGGCGCCGCCGTCTGGAAGGTGCGGCCCCTCACTTTCGTCTATACGACGACGGGGGCGAATACCTGGAACAAGCCCGCGGGCTCTTTTAGCGGCGTTTTTGCGGAGCTGGTCGCCGGTGGCGGTGGCGGTGGCTCGGGGCGGCGAGGAGCTGCGGGCGCCGTTCGGTGTGGCGGCGGTGCGGGCGCCGGTGGTGGGCGCGCAGGGCCATTTTTTATCGGCGCGGCAGCCCTCGGCGCGACGGAGACAGCCACCGTCGGCGCGGGCGGGACCGGCGGCGCTGCCGTCGGCACCGACAACACGAGCGGCGCGGCTGGCACCGCGGGCGGACAGAGCACATTTGGCTCCTACCTGCGCGCCCTCGGCGGCGGCGCGGGCAACGGCGGCACCGCTGCCAACGGCACCGCGGGCAGCGGCGGCACCGGGGAGCAGGCGGGCAGCAACGGCGGTGCCGCCAGCACCACCGGAGGCACGGGCACCTCGGGCACGGGCTCCCAGGGAGGCGGCGCGGGCGGTGGCGGTGGCGGCGGCATCTCTATCGCCAACACGACCGCGGGAGGCGGGGCGGGAGGTGCGCGGTGGAGCGCCTGGAACGGGGCCACCGGAGGCACCGCGGGCGCCGCCGGGGTGAGCGGTGGCGCAGGTGCGGCGGCGCCGCAGCCCAGCAGCCAGGGCGGAGCGGGCGGCGGAGGCGGCGGTGGCTCCTCCTCGGGCTCCTCGGGCACTGGAGGCAACGGCGGCCTTTACGGCGGAGGTGGCGGCGGTGGAGCTGCCTCGCTCAATGGATTCCCTTCGGGTGCCGGTGGCAATGGCGCCAACGGCATCATCATCGTCAGCGTGTTTTGAAAGGATACCAGCATGGCCAGCATCGGTGATCTCGGCTCGTTTTGTCTTGCAGAGGGCGTCTATCGCCCCTGCGTTGTCGTCAAGGGGCCCATCGACGTGGAGGGGCTCTCCTTCTACGACATCATCGCGAGCGTCAGCCCCGACGACGATGAGTTCCTCGAGGAGACAGAGCAGGTCGCGTACCAACCGATCCAGACGGTGGGCGAGTACGCCCACCAGGCCCCGGTGCGTACGGTCCACCGGCGCGCTCGCGAGGACACCTCGGCGCCGCCGGACCTCGGGCGATTCCACGTCCCGGCCTGACCCATGGGCGACACGCACGCGCGCCTCGACGACCTGGAGCTACGGGTCACGGCCCTGGAGGCCGAAAGCGCGCGCGTGGCCGCGGCACAGGAGGCGTCCCGAGTCGAGCGGGATGCCGCGCGCCACCACCTCGCCTTCACGGCGGACACGGTGCTCGCGTTGGGGGAGCGCGTGGGCAGGCTGGAGCGGTCCGTCTCGTCGCTGGAGCGGCGCTTCGACGCCACGGACGAGATGGATCGGCTCCGACACGTCGAGGTGATGGCGGCGCTCCAGGTCGCCGCGCGCGACTCGACGGCGAAGGGCGCGCGACTCGACGAGGCCGAGTCGGGCCTCGCTCGTGCGTGGCGTCTGTGGGGGTGGCAGACGACGCTGATCGTGATCGCAACCAGCGTGGCGAACGTCGCCGCGCAGAACGTATGGAGGATCTGGTATGTCCCCCGAACTGGAACCGTACATCGCAGCAGCGAAGGCCCACCCCTACCTCACGGCGGCAACGCTGCTGTATCTGGGGCTGGTGGCGCTCGGTAACGTCAAGCTCTCGCAAGAAACGGCGGCAAAATGGCCTCGATTCGCGTCCCTGTGGGTGGTCGCTCAGAAAACGGGGCTGGTGCTCCGCGGAGTGCTCCGGCCCCTGATCGGGATCGCTCTGCCGAGCGCCGCGCGGCAGGTCGTCGAGGAGATCTGGCCCGGTGCCCTCACCGCGACCTCGACTCGCCCGACGGCGCCACCGACGACGCAGGACGGTGGATCGTGACCACGCTGGCGCGGGTGCCCTTCTGGGCGTGGCTGCTGGTGGGCTGCGCGCTCGCCGCGTGCCGCGAGTCGGAGGCTCCGAAGCGCGACGTCCTCGACCAGCTCGCCGCGGCGGTGGAGCACGCAGAGCGGGCGGCGCCCCTGGCGCGCGCAGCCTGCGGGCTGGTGCCGGACGAAGCGCACCGGACGGGGTGCCTCGACGGCGCCGGTGCCCTGGAGAGCGTGGGGCGCGAGGGCCGGGGCGTGCTCGCCACGGTGGAGCGGTGCCGCGAGGAACAGGATAGCGAGTGCCTGGCCCTGGCCCTCGAGCGCGCCGCGGAGATCGTGCGGGTGCTCCGGTGAGCGCTGACGCCATCGTGCGCCGCGCCTTGCTCGCCAACGGCCTCTCCCCGGGCCGGGATTTCGAGAAGTGGAGGCTGCACTTCTTCCCCCTCGACGCTGTGTTTCATGCGCGCCAGTGGGCCTTCGGCTACCACGACGAGCGGCGCGAATGGCGCGACCCGCAGTCGAATTGCGGCCTCCACCTCCTCTCGTGCATGCAGCACGAGGAGGTCGACGGGCGGCTGCGCTGGCGAGGGGCGGAGCGGGACTGGCTCCGGATCCCCCGGGCCCAGATCGTCGGCGGCAACCTGGAGCTGCTCCAGGAGCTGGGGCAGCAGCGGGGCCTGCTGCGGCGCCCCGACATGCGGCGCCCCCACCTCGACCCGGGGACGGTGCTGCTGATCGGAGGCGACGACGGGCGCCCTCGCGCCGAGTGGCGCCACGGCGGCCTGGCGCATGCGCTCGTGGTCACCGGGGGCGAGGCCACCGGGGTGATCGAGACCAGCGAGGGTGGGCAGATCGATCCCGACAACGGCCAGTACCTCACCGCCGTCCGGGCGAAGCACCGCGAGGTGGTCGAGCTGCGCCGGGGCTCCTGGTGGCTCCGCACCGCAGGCACGCAGGAGCAGGGACGGGAGATCCGCTGGTGGTACCAGACGGGGGATCTGCCCTGCGTGGAGGGCACATGAGCCCCCTGCGCCCCATCGTGGTCCGCTCCTTCCGGGCCTTCACCCGGCGCCACGAAGCGGAGGTGGATCGCCTCTACTGCGACCACAAGGGCCTGCCGACCTTCGGGCTGGGGCAGCTCGTCCGGGCCCCCGCCGACACGCTCCCGATCCCCTGGCGACGGCGCGACGGAACGCTCGCTACCTCCGAAGAGAAGCTCGCAGACTGGCACCGCGTCCGCGACTTCCCCGGGGCGGCGAGGCTGGGGCGCCACATCCCCGAGGGGCCCACCACGCTCCGTGTCTCCCCGGAGGATCTCACGCGGCTCTTCGAGGCCCGGCGCGACGGCAACGCCCGGGAGCTGGCGCGGCGCTTCCCGGGCCTGCCAGGGTGGCCTGCCCCGGCGCAGTTCGCGGTGATGAGCCTGGCGTGGGCTGCCGGTACCGGCTTCGACTTCCCCCGGTGCGCGGCGGCGCTCGCCCGGGAGGACTTCCTGGAAGCGGCCGTCGAGGTGCTGATCAACGAGGTGCGGACCCAGGGGGTGAAGGCCCGCAACGACATGAACCGGAAGCTCCTCCTCGACGCCTACCAGCTCGGGGCCGGAGACCCCGACACCCTCGACCTGGTGGAGCGCCCCCGGGCCGAGGTCAACGCGCGGCTGGCGGCGGCGCTGGGCCAGCAGGCTCCCGCTGCTCCGGAGCCTCCTCCGGCGGAGCCCACCGTCGAGCTCGACGAGGGGCGCATCCGGGAGCTGGTGGCGCAGACCGGAGAGGGGCTGGCGCGCGACCTGCTGGC
>Ga0172367_10001377_pt1 | contig 35471 bp, 27 predicted proteins | sample Lak10m_FD_114542 | JGI IMG/M metagenome (GOLD analysis project Ga0172367, IMG submission 114542) | Freshwater microbial communities from Kabuno Bay, South-Kivu, Congo - kab_022012_10m | ecosystem: Environmental > Aquatic > Freshwater > Lake | place: Democratic Republic of the Congo: South-Kivu... | reverse complement strand
GAAGCATATGGTAATTTATTAGCAGCTATCCCAGGAAGATCGGCATATACAGCTCGATTAAGGCTTCCGTTTTATTTAATTCCAGGTGATTTATTAATAGCGGCACCATTTTTAATTTTTACAACCCCAAAAACGTTAACTCAAATGGCTGTTGTTGCCGGCAATGGCGGATTAATCCCATGGCAATCTGCAATTGCAACTTCGTTCGGAAGATTTCAATTTGTGCTTGGAAGAGAACTTGGCGTTTATTTCTTTGGCAGAACAAAATCTCGCGATGCATTATTTAACGTATCCCAAGATGAAAATGGAATTGAGCAGCTTTATATTCTTTCCTACCGCTCTACTCAGTTTGAATTTCCTTTTCTGGAATATCGTCCATTCCGCTCATTTTCAACTGACCAGAGCAGTGGTCTTTTAATTCAATTTTATGCCGGAATAGATGTACCGCATAATGTCGAAGTATTATCGCCAGAAAGCATATTTACACCTGAATTAAAAACAATATGGTACATCGGAACAAGGGTGGTTTTTAATTGGCGGTATTATTTATAAGATGATCCAAACAGATGTGTACCTTCGGAGAAATTAAATAACTAAATACCCTCTCCTTTTAAAGGAGAGGGAAAATAGGTGAGATTAAATTATGATTTTAGATTCTCTTCATTAACAGGTAAAGATTTAACATACACATCCTGCTGCGGAAATGGTATAACAATACCTTTTTCTTTGAACAACTTATCAATAGCAATTATCAAATCACTTTTTAAAATTATTCCGGTCGAGTACTCTGCTACCCAAAACCTAATCGACATATCAATAGAACTGCTGGCAAACTCTTTAAATACAATAAAGGGCGGCGGATATTTTAATATATCATTGTGTGAATTCATTAAATCCATTACTAACTGATGAACTTCTTCTAAGTTAGTTCCGTAAGCAACACCAACATTAATTTCAAAACGCGCCTTTGAACTTCCAAGAGTCCAGTTTACTAAATGCTGATTAAGTAAATCACCATTTGGAATAACAACATCCGAACCATCCCAGGTTGTAATCATACTGCTGCGGAAACCGATAGATTTCATGGTTCCGGTTTTACCCGCTACATCAACAATATCTCCAACAGAAACAGGTTTTTCAAATGCGATGATCAATCCGCTAACAAGATTATTGACTAATGTCTGCAAACCAAAAGCTATTCCAACACTTATCGCACTTATAATTATTGTTATGCGATCAAATGGAATTCCAACAGACACAAAAGCAATCATTAATCCTATGCTAATTATTCCAATGCGGAATATCAGCGCCCAGCTGCTTAAATCGATTCCCTTTTTTTGTTTGTACTTCTCTTTAGCAATGTAGGAATCCGCTAATAGGTAGGATATGATTTTGGAAATAAACGTAGAAATAAAAATTATTAAGAAGAATATAAGTAATTGATCATAAGAATAAACAAGACTTCCTATCTGCCGTTCTTTAGTAAAGAACCCAACAATTGGTTTGATAACAACTTGAAGTGCATAAAAGAAATTAACAAACATAAACGCCCACCCAAACATTGCTAAAACAAAAAGATATTTTGGCATTTTTTTATTAAAGCGTTCAAGATTAATAGTAAAGCCGTAATTGTCTGACTTTTTATAAACCTCTAAAGACAAAGCAAAAACTTTATATAATATTTTACCTGTCCAAACCATTAAAATTATTAATACTACTCCCAAAATTCCGGCAATCATTAATCTTTTAGATGCGTTGAAATAATCCAGCAAATTAAGGATTATTGATATGGCCTCTAAAAGAACAAAGATATACAAGAACCACTTTAAAAATCCAACTTTATCATTTGATTTTTTAAGATTAAAAATTCCGAACAAACCAAGGGCAAGACTTAGAGCCGCCAATATGAAAACAAAAATTTTATCGGCTAGGTGAGGCAGTAAAATCAAATTATCGGAATAAACAATAAAGAATAGAATATCCATCATTAAAATCCAGCGACGCCATCTTGGCTCAACACTAAATTTTAAAAGGTAAACTAATATCGCAAAAGTTATTAACCACAAACCCGCATAAAATAAAAACGGAGGTTCTTTATAGAAGAACTGAAACACATTTAAAATTACCACGATAGAAGTTAGCAGCGGGTACCTTAACACATAATATTCTGTTATTGAATTCTCTTTGGTAAGATAAGCCAGATGGCTCTTTAATGATTTTAAGTAAAAGCGCATACCAATTACAAACAGAACCATCAGAACTATCAAATCAATATGGTTCGCTAAATAAAATGTAAAAGCCAGCATGGCTTTGGTAAGCGAGTATTCAAATATCTCTGAAAAACTTTTTGCTGTCCCCTTGAAGTGAGTAAATCCTTCAAACTCTTTTTCAGCTTCGGAATTAATTCGTTGTGTTTGTAAGTGTTCAGTCTTTAATAGTTTTTCTTCTATCTCAAATTTTAAGGCGGATACCGATGACTCAAATTCCTGAATCTTACTTAATGTTTTATTTATTTGACCGAGTACTTTATAAGCATCATCATATTCGGTTTTAATTCTTGCGGAATAAGTTAAAGTCGCAACAGTATCTCTTGGAATTTGATACAAAACCTCTAAACTGATAAGAGAGTCGATACCAAAGCGGACAACTTCAAATTTATCTCTTTGTAAAATTAAGCCGTCAAGTATTATCTCAACGCGGGTGAGCAATTCTCTGAAGATAATATTTGATACAAAAATATTTGAACTCATAACATATTTTTGATCTTGTTCAAATAGACCCTCAGTGGTCATTTCATTTAGCTTGATAATGCTCTTAATTTGTATTTGTACTAAGTCACTATCAAATCCTTCGCGAAGAACAGATTTGCCAAGATCAGTCTTCGTTTTTAGCTGCATTAAAATTCTGTTTTGTTTTCTTGCTGTGATATTATCATTAACCCCGGATTTATTTTCTTCTTTAAGTGATCTTAAATACTCTTCGGCATTATTTAATGTATCGGAAGTGCTGCTTCTGTATACGTGACTTTCCTGAGCCGCAATTACTTGCGCTAAAAGGAACAAAAGAATAATAATTAGAGAGTTTGTTTTTTTCATAAATCTGAGGCGGATTTGTTTTTTTAATGATCTAAATAAAACGACAGCTAAAATATAGTTATGAATTAACATATTTAGCATCAGGTATTATGGTTAATATTCTCAATTAAGGAAAGGGCGGGCTGGATTGATGTGGAATTATTTTAAATACAAACATTAAAATCCTCAGAATAAGTTATCAACAATTATAAAAAAGATAAGTCTTTTTACTAATTTTACCGTAAACATTATTCCCATAATCAAATGGGTTTTCTCAGGGTTTTACATGGTAACTTGTTTGAGATATTTTAAAACTAATTAAAGGAATTAATTTTATGAAGAACATCATACTGCCTGTAATCGTTTTTTCTTTTTTGTTTTTGGCAGGGAACACGTATGCACAGCTAGAAATAAAACCAGCCATCGGAATAAACGCTACTAATTTTTCTGAAGATCCTGCAAACGGTGAAACTTCTGCAAATATTGGCTGGCAGTTAGGCGGCACAATTTCTTTTGGTGATAAATTATACGGTGAAGGCGGAATATTCTGGACTTACAAAAGCAACGAATATAAATCGGAAGATGAAACAGTAAAGTTTAACACAGAAATGAGCGGCATCAACATTCCAATAATGCTTGGATATCATCTTTTAGGTAAAGGCGCAGGGTCTTTTGGTCTTCGTGCTTTTGGTGGTGCATCAGTTTTGATTCTTACACAAGTGGATGCACTTGAATTAACAAAAGATGATTTTAACAAAGCAAGCTGGGGTGTTTTTCTTGGTGCCGGACTTGACTTTTCTATTCTTTTCTTAGATGTTAAATATGAATGGGCATTAACTGATGTTTCGAGTGTTAGTTCATTTAACGTAGGAAAGGCTACAACATTATTTATAAATGCGGGCGCAAGACTTAGCTTTTAATTATTTTATCAAATTTTTTTTAATTCATTATCACATAAAAAATATAAAGGAAAAAAATGAAAACATTTCTTCTGGCAATTCTCTTAGTTGCCGGTCTCTCTCAGTTTAATCAGGCTCAGGAACTTGGTATCCGATTTGGTGATGCCTGGGGCGGTCACTATGCTGTTGACGGAGTCTTCGGTCTTGGTCAGTTTAGCAGAATACATGCTGACGTTTCTTTTGGTAACGACGGCGTTGGTGTTGAAGCTCTCTGGGATTTATTATATAAACCATTAGAAAAGAATTTATACTGGTACGTTGGTGTTGGTCCATCAGCTTATCTTGGTGATCCGTTTGCACTTGCTGTTAGCGGTGAGATAGGGCTTGAATACAGGTTCGATTTTCCTATGGTTATCGGTGCAGACTGGCGCCCATCGTTTATAATTATTGAGGAAACAGATTTTGAAGCAGGATGGTTTGGGTTAAACGTAAGATATGTATTTGGTAAGTAAGTTATTTTAACATCTGTTAAAAAAGACGCATCCCGGTGCGTCTTTTTTTTGTATACGATAAAATATCCGGATAAACTAAAGCAGTTTTAGAAAATCAAATGAATTCACAATTAAAAAGCAAACTGATTAGTTCATACAAAGATGAAATGGTTGCATTTTTAAAATTGCAACCGGAACATTTTAATGAAGCAATCGAGTTAGCAATTTCGGATGATCAGCCGTTTGCATGGCGTTCTGCTTTTTACCTTAGCAGTTGTATGGAGGATAATGATGCAAGAATTAAAAAATATATTAAACCAATTTTAGTCTGTATTAAAAGCAAAAACGATGGACATCAAAGAGAACTTCTAAAAATTCTTTACAGGATGAAACTTTCTGATAAGGAAGAGGGAATGGTGTTTGATATTTGCATAAGACTCTGGGAACAAATAAGTAAAGACCCATCCGTAAGAATGACGGCAATAAAGTTTATACTCAAGATTGCAAAACAGCATTCTGAATTATTGAATGAAATTAAGCCTCTGATGCAGGACCAGTATTTAGAATTACTATCTCCTGGAGTTAAAAAATCAATTAGAAAAATGATAAAAGGAATAAAAGACTTCGATTAGTTTTTCTTTTTACCAGCCTTTTGTTTTAGTAGCAATTCCCAATCCTCCTTAACTCTAAACTTTGTGATTTTTGAAACAAGGGCAATTGGAATTTTTTTATCAAGCGGAAATTGTATTGCACCTTTTGAAGTTTTATAATCTGCAAGTTCTTTGCTAAAAACTAAAATTGGTTTTGGTGTAGGATAAAACCCTATATGATTTTTGCCGGCGGCAAAGTAAACAAGAACTTTATTCTGTTTAAATGCAGGCATTCCGTAGCTGATAACTTCAGTTGCTTTTGGTGCGGCTTTTTTAATTGCTTTGCGGATCATCTCCAGCTTAGATTTTATTTCGTCAGGAAATTGATTTATATAATCATCAATTGTTTTTATTTCTTTTATTGCGGTTTTCATTTTTAGAGATTAAAAATTTAAAAAATAATTGCCACGATCTTTAGATCGTGGGTGATAAATTAAAAATGTTTGGCTAAAGCCGATAGCCTAATAGAATATCTGTCCCCGACCTGAAGGTCGGGGCAATTAATAAATCTATTCTTCGCAAAGTGATTTTAGTTTTTGCAGAGCTTTTGGCCACATACCTTCAAACATTTCTTTAAACTCTTCATTGATATCCAGATCAACAACAAGTTCGGTTTTACCTTTCTTATTAATAAAAGTATAATTTTCTAAAGCTCCAGCCCAATCTTTAACTCGATCGCTTGTTGTATCTTCAACTCCATCGATCACCTCGCCGAGATGTTCAATTGAAATAAATTCATGAAGTCTGTTGTCTTTAATTCTGCTAACCATTCCTCCAACTTTTCCATCATTGCCGGGACCCAGAAATAAAATTTTGCTTCCCCTTGTCCAGTCGCCATCATAATAAGAGCCCGGCATAAACGCTTCTGTCCATATTCTATAGGTTTTATCTTCAAGCATAGTATCCCAAACTTTTGATATTGGTGCATCAATTAAGATTGAAAAATTAAGTTTGCTCATTACAAATCCTTTCTTAAAATATTTATAGATTCAATATGATTCCACATTACAAGTTGAAATTAATATTATTAGTTAGTTGATTTATTTATAACCAGGTGCATTGCCTTTTCGGTTGAAATATTTTTAACACATTTATATCCAAGTGATGTGAGATCTAAATTCATAAAAAGATTTTCACCGCTTCCTAAAATCACAGGGGAAACAACTAAATTTAACTCATCAATTAATTGAGCTTTAAGATATTGGCGAATTGTATTAACGCCTCCGCCAAGTCTTACATCTTTACCATTTGCAGAATCAAAAGCTTGTTCAAGAGCGGCATTAATTCCACCGGTTACAAAATGAAATGTTGTGCCGCCTTCCATTTCAATTGGTTCGCGTTTATGGTTAGTTAAGATGTAGGTTGGAACGTGATAAGGAGGATTTTCTCCCCACCATCCTTTCCAGTCAGCATTGTGTAACCCGCGGTATGGACTGAACATATTGCGTCCTAAAATCCACGCGCCGATATTTTTAAAACCATTTTCGGCAATTTCATTATCAACACCTGTTGTGCCGGTACTATTTCCCAATACGTTTTGTTGAAAAGTTTTTGTGGGAAAAAACCATTGATGAAGATTGGTGCCTCCAACTCCCAAAGGATTTTCCAGGCTTTGATTTGGTCCTGCGCCAAATCCATCCACAGATACGGCAAAACTTTCAACACGTAGTTTTTGCATTAATAATCCTTTCAAAAAATAATTTTAGTTAAAACTAGTCATCAAACAGTTATTGCATTAAAATATATTTTCCAATCAATCAGGAATATCCGAGTTAACAAGATCAGCTAATTGATCAAGTAAATCCTGCCAGCCGACACAACACATCATTGTAAAGTGTAGCACACCTTAGAGGTGTACTACACATTTAGATCAGCGATAATAATCTTTTTCATCTTTAACATTGCCATCATAACTTTTTGTGATTTTGCAGGATCAGGATCACCAAGCAATTCAATTAATCTTGTTGGAACTATTTGCCAGCTTATTCCGAATTTATCTTTAAGCCAGGCACACTGGCTTTCGCTTCCGCCGTCAGATGTAAGTTTGTTCCAGTAATAATCAACTTCATTTTGATCCTTGCAATTAACCACAAATGAAAACGCTTCATTAAAATCAAACTTATGTTCACCCATTCCGCTCATTGCATTAAAAAGATGATCAGCTAATTTGAACTGAGCAAAAAGTAGAGTTCCATCAGGTAAACCTGCAGATTTATCATACGGCCATTCCATTATGATTTTTGAATCGGGGAAAACAGTTGAGTAATAATTAACAGCTTCTTTTACTTTTAGTACTTTATCATTTACAAATAATAATGCCGGAAGGATTTTTTGTGGATTATTAATCTTATCTACATCAAGCTGCCAGGATAAACCAAACTTATCAATAACCCAGGCATACTTTTCACTCCAATCATACTTATCAAGGGGAAAGATAACTTCACCGCCTTCAGAAAGTTTGTTGTAAATTTTTTCAATTTTCTCATCTGACTCACAGTAAACAAAAAATGAAATCGCTTCATTTAGTTTAAAATGCGGTCCGCCATTTAATACTGTAAAATTTTGTCCTTCAAGTTTAAAAGCAACTGTCATTGCAGTTCCTGCTTTTTGATCGGAAGCTTTTGCGCTAGCTTCATCATACCGGATTACTTTTAAAATCTTTGAATCATCAAACAAAGAAGTGTAAAAGTTTACAGCTTCTTCTGCATTATTATCGAACCACAAAAATGGAGTTATTTTTTGCATAGCTACCTTAGGATAATTTCAATTTAACTTAATTAGATTCCCGCATTCGCCTATCGTCTGGCAGGTTAGCGGGAATGACAATAAGACATTATTGTTTTGGGGCTGAGTAACCAATCATCCATTGAACACCAAACTTATCTACAAGCGAACCAAAATAATCACCCCAAAACTGATCAGCCATTGGCATTTCAGGATTTCCTCCTTCAGAAAGTCCGGCAAAAAATTTATCGGCTTCAGCTTTACTTTCGGCATCAATATAGATGTACATATTATTACCGAAGCTAACTTTAAATCCCATTGATGGAAGAGCATCGGTTGCCATTATCATATTGTTTGGTCCCATCGGTAAAGACATATGCATTATTTTTTGTCTGTCTCCTACGCTTAATTTTTCGGAACCGGGTGTTCCATTAAACCGAAAAATGCCACCTGGAAAATCTCCGCCAAAAACTTTTTTGTAAAAGTTAAATGCTTCTTCGGTGTTACCGGGAAAATTGAGATATGGATGAATAGCTTTCATCTGATGCTCCTTTTTAATGAAATAGTTTTTTGATTATTTCGTACGCTCGGTGCAATTATAAATAATTGTTTGCTTCCAATAAATGACTAATAAAAATATTTTATTGTTGCTCTATCCAAGCAAAACTGGCTTTATTTGTAGTGTAGATTTTAATCTCTTGCAATATAACATCAGTTGAAATCCTGGATGACCTTACAGGAGTTATAATTAAAGTACAGCATCTTTAATTTTCATATTAGCATTAATCATTTTTTAGAAATAATTTTAAATAAATTTTAAGAAGATTATTATGCAACAACAATTCAAATTTATTCTCGTCCTTTTATTTTTAACTACCCCCTCTTTAATTATATCACAAAGTATTACTAAAGAAAAAATTGAAAATGCTGAAAAATTAATAGACCTTATGTTTACTGACGCTGAAAGAGATTCCATGCTTGGATATCTGGAAGAGCAAAAAGGGAATTATGATAAAATTAGAAATGTTGAACTTAACAACAGTGTAATTCCATCCTTACTATTCAATCCGATTCCTGTTGGGTTTATGTTTCCCCAAGGATCTGCAGATGTAAGGTTCAGCGATTATTCAAACACAGTAATGCCTTCCAATAAAGACGAACTTGCATTTTATACAATTGGTCAGCTTGCCGAACTGATAAGAACAAAGCAAATGACTTCTGTTGAATTAACTAGGTTTTTTATCGATCGTTTAAAAAAGTTTGATCCAGTTCTTCATTGCGTTATTTCATTTACTGAAGAAAGAGCCTTGCGCCAAGCTAAAATTGCTGATGAGGAAATAGTAGCTGGTAAATATCGGGGGTTATTACACGGAATTCCGTTTGGAGTAAAAGATCTTCTCGCAGCAAAAGATTATAAAACTACGTGGGGTGCAATGCCCTACAAGGATCAGATAATTGATGAAGATGCAACGGTTATAAAAATGTTAGAAGAAGCTGGCGCAGTTTTGATTGCAAAACTTTCTATGGGCGCTCTTGCATGGGGTGATGTTTGGTTCGGTGGAAAAACAAGAAATCCATGGGATACAACACAGGGTTCCAGCGGTTCTTCAGCCGGTTCCGCTTCATCTGTTTCTGCAGGACTTGTTCCATTTGCGATCGGGACAGAAACGTACGGCTCTATAGTTTCCCCATCAACTGTTTGCGGAACAACGGGATTAAGACCAACCTACGGAAGAGTCAGTAGAACAGGTGCAATGGCGCTTAGCTGGTCGATGGACAAGATAGGACCGATTTGCAGATCAGCAGAAGATCTTGCCGTTGTATTTAAAGCAATTTATGGTCCGGATGGGATTGATCAGACTATATATAATTGTGCGTTTAATTATATCCCATTAAAAACTATGATGGGAATGAAGATTGGTTATTTAAAAAAAGATTTTGATAAGCAATATGATTTTCATTCAAACGATTCTTTAACTCTTCTAAAACTTAAAGAGCTTGGCGCCGAACTAATTCCGATTGAACTGCCGGATTATCCAGTAAATGATCTTGCAATAATCCTTTCTGCAGAAGCCGGTGCTGCATTTGATGAACTTACACGCAGCAATAAAGATGATTTATTGGTAAGACAAATTAAAAATGCATGGCCAAATTCATTCCGGGCATCACGATTTATACCTGCCGTTGAATATATTAATGCAAGTCGAGTAAGAACGCTGCTGATTCAGGAAATGCAAAAACTTATGGGCACAATAGATTTATATGTTGCACCATCGTGGGAAGGAGATAATAATCTGCTTACAAATTTAACAGGACATCCTTGTGTTGTGCTTCCAAATGGATTTTCCGATAAACGAACAACAACAAGCATTACTTTTATTGGAAAATTATTTGATGAGGGAAAACTAATAGCTTTTACAAAATTATATCAGGATGCAACGGATTTTCATAAACAACATCCGGAAATGTTTAAATAATTTAACTTATCTATTTATCATGCTGTTTGCCGCAGCGAATTATTTCGGCATCCGAAATTTTCTTTAATTAGAACGAATCGCTTCTTTTGTTTTGCTTTATTCTTTCGGCAATTTAAATCGTACTCTTAAAACGCCATCTTCAAAACTTGTTGAAATTATTTGAAACGAGCCAATTTCTTTTGTTGATGAAACATGAATTCCGCTGCATGGGCATGCATCGTAATTGCCGATTTTAATTATGCGAATTGTATCTCCAGCATCATCAGGTAATTGAGAGAGTTTAAAATTATTTATTGCTTCATCACGATGCAGAAATTCCTCAGTAACAAATAAATCTTGCAAGATGATCTCGTTTACTTTTTTGTTAATGGCTTCAACCTCATCTTCAGTAAGATTTCGATCAAAATGGTAATCGCACTTAGATTTTTTCTTTTCTATGTGATTACTGAAAGATCTTCCCTTCTTAAACATTCTAACCATAGTTTGATTTAGGATGTGCTCTGCCGAATGCATTTCCGGATTATAATCTTTATTTGATTTTACTTCGTTCAAATTTTATCTCCTTCTAAAGTGAAAGCGAGATCATTAGTTAGAGTACGAGTATCTTTTCTCATCTCACTCTTAATCCCGCTCTAAATTACCACTTATTATAATGAACTTTTTCTTCGGTAAATCTCTCTTCAACTTTTACAACTTCATCAGGATATCCGAGAGAAATTAATGATACGGGAACAATATTTTCTGGAAGTGCAAATTGTGCTTTTATATTTTGGTAAACATCATCCATTCCGTGAATCGCAATCCAGCAAGAACCGATTCCCAATCCATAAGAAGATAATAAAATGTTTTGAATTGCCGCCGAACAATTCTGCAAAAGCCAGCTTTCATTTTTTTCGATTAAAGAATCTCCACAAACAAGAATTGCCGCAGCGGATTGTTTTAACATTTCCGCATAAGGAATTGACTTAATCGTTTCTCTTAATACATCCTTATTATCGATTACAATAAATTGCCAGGCTTGTAAGTTCATAGCGCTGGGTGCGTACATTGCTGCTTTAATAATTTTATCAACATTCTCTTTGTTGATTTTTTGATCATTGTACTTTCTTATGCTTCTTCTGTTTAGTAATGCTTCTTGAACTTCCATATTTCCCTTGTAATTATCAATTGCCACGACTTTTAAGTCGTGGATAAAATGTTGCATAACTATTTTGGGCTTTAGCCCAAATTGTTTTGGCTAAAGCCAGAACTAAAAAACTATCTTTACTCCACGAGCTGAAGCTCGTGGCAATTGAAGGATAAAACAAAAACAACTATTAAAAAATCTTTCCGCAAATATAATAACACTTCTTTTTGTCTTCGTATTGGCAGCACATTTTTTTAATATTCGGCATAACTTAAAAAGGATTTACAATGAATGTTTTATCTCGATTAAAAGAAACGATCCAAAAGAAACCTAAAACGTATTATCTCTTAGTCAGTGCATTATCTGTTGTCGGAATAATATTTATTTCAACTAATCTGTTCTTTACCCCCAACATAAGTGCTGCGATTGATGAAGATCCGGATGGATTTTTTCCACAAGATTATAAGATTATCTCTCCTAAAATTCCGAATAACGTTACAGTTTTTGGCGAAGGCGTTCCTCTAGAAAACTTTGAAGTTTACGAAAGAGTTGATCGCGAAATACTTGTAAACACTTACTGGCACTCTGCAACAATTCTTGCAATCAAAAGAGCCGCACGATGGTTTCCAGTAATTGAACCAATACTTAAACAAAATAATATACCCGATGATTTTAAATATCTTGCTGTCGTAGAAAGCAATTTAGAAAACGTTGTTTCACCCGCAGGAGCTACCGGGTATTGGCAATTCATTAAATCCGCAGCAAAGCAATATGGATTAGAGGTTACAGACGAAGTTGATGAGAGATATGATGTAATTAAATCTACAGAGGCAGCATGCAAATATTTAAATACTGCATACGCTATGTTTGGTAACTGGACAATGTCGGCATCTTCATACAATGCAGGGATGAGCGGAATTGATAAATGGAGCGGATTACAAAAGACAACCAACTATTGGAATCTTGTGCTTGGTTCAGAAACATCGCGTTATGTTTCTAGAATAATTGCGATGAAATTGATTATGGAAAATCCCTCTGCTTATGGTTATGATTTGAAAGAAGAAGATTTGTACAAGCCGCTTAAGTATAAGGAAGTTGAATTGACTTCATCTGTTTCGGATTTTGCCGAGTATGCATCTGCACTCGGTGTAAATTATAAGACGCTTAAGCTTTATAATCCCTGGCTGCGTGATACTTCTTTAAAAATCAAAAATGGAACAAGTTATAAAATTAAAGTTCCGGACGAAGGAAGTATAAACCTTATAAAGGAATAATGTAATCTTGAAGAAATAGTGTAAGACCCTAAAATATCATTTTGTAATATCGTTCAATCTGTTCGCGTAGTTCTTCAAGATGTACATTGCGCGATGCACGAATTGTTTCTTTTCCTTCAAGATAGACAATAATTGTTGGAACAGAAAAGACAGATAGCTGTCCTGATATTTCTTTTGCTTCATTTAAATCAACATAACAAAAACGTATCTCCGCAAAATCATTTTCAATCATATCCATTACTTTAGGCTTCAGCACTTTGCAAACATTACATTCGGGAGTGCTTAAGTAAAAGCAAACAGCTTTGTTTGTTTCGGTAATCTCAAGAAACTTTCCAAAACTAGTCGGTGATTCAATGCTCATTTTTAATTTAATTAGTTGCTAGATTTTTTATTTAACCGCTCATCAAATATTTCTTTGTAGTAAGTATATACTTGATAAATTTTATATAGAAAATTAACTATGAAACAAACCAAGAGAAAACCTATATGAAATTATTTCTTTCTTCTCTATTGATAATTGTCTTGATTAGCTCAGAATCTTTCAGTTCTGATTTGAAAATGCCGAAAGAAATAAAGAAGGCATATATAAATCAAACACGATGTTATGATGGAAAACCAGGTATAAATTACTGGCAGAATTATTCTGAGTATAAAATCAAAGCAGAAATTGACCCGAAAACGAGATTGTTATCAGGCAGTGAAAAAATAGTATACTTTAATAATAGTCCGGATACATTAAAAATCATTGTACTAAAACTTTATCAGGATATGTACAAAAAAGGAGCGGCAAGAAATACTGAACTAAATCCTGAAACAGTAACGGATGGAGTAAAAATTAGTAAACTTAATATTGATGGTAAAAATTTAAGTTTAAATGTTGATGATAAAGTTATCTCTTACCAGGGAACAAACTTGATAGTAAAACTTATCTCTCCTCTTCCGCCAAAATCAAAAACAAAAATTGATGTTGATTGGAGTTTTATCATTCCGAAAGGAACCGATATACGTATCGGTTCATACGGCGAATCAACCTTTTTTGTTGGTTACTGGTATCCCAAGGTTGCAGTTTATGATGACATACGCGGGTGGGATATGATTAGCTATAATGCAGAACATGAATTTTATTTTGATTATTCTGATATGAGTGTTGAAATTAAAGTTCCCCAAGGATTTGGTGTCTGGGCAACAGGAATGCTGGGGAACCCCAGCGAAGTTTTACACGATACTTATTTAAAAAGATATAATGAATCTCTAGCCTCAGATAAAATTGTGAACATAGTTGTAAAGGAAGACAGCGGTAAAGAGATATATAAGCATCAAAATGGATTTACAACCTTTAAGTATGCTGCTAAAAATATTTCTGATTTTGCATTTGGTATGAGCGATTTTTATTTGTGGGATGGAACAAGCATTGAACTTGAACCGGGGCTAAGAGTTGCTTGTTTTTCTGCTTACAATCCCTCGTCTGATTTCTTTTATCAAGCAGCAGTAATGGCAAAAAGAGCAATTGAGTTTTTCTCTAAAGAAATGCCCGGGGTTGTTTATCCATATCCGCAGATTACAGTCTTTAATGGCGATGGAGGTATGGAGTTTCCGATGATAGTTAATGATGGACAATTTTCTAATACAATAAATGATGTTTATGTAACAACACACGAAATTGCTCACATGTATTTCCCATTTTATGTGGGAACAAACGAAAGTCGTTATGCGTGGATGGATGAAGGTATGGCATATTTTCTTCCGTGGGATTTACAGATTGAGTTATCAGAGTTTGATCATAGAAAAAGAGCTGCCGTTGGTTTTTCTAAATGGGCAGGAAATGAAATGGATATTCCTTTGATATTTCCCTCAGTTCTTTCGCACGATCCTCATTTAAGTATGATGAGTTATTACAAACCGGCACTTGCTTACGAAATGCTTGAATCAGCTTTGGGTGAAGAATTATTTGCTAAAGGATTAAAGGAATTTATTTCAAGATGGAATGGCAAACATCCAACCCCGTGGGATTTCTTTTACACATTTGAAAATGTTGCAAAGAAAGATTTAAGCTGGTTCTGGAATCGGTGGTTTTTTGAATCGCATATTCCTGATCTTGCAATTAAGGATTTTAAAACCGAAAATGGAAAGACAAAAGTATTGATTGAGAATGTTGGAAATCTTCCTGTCTCGATTGATTTAACAATAACGCTTGATGATGGAACACAAACAAAACTTAATGCTTCAACATTAATTTGGGAAAAGGGAGATAAAGAAGTTTGGTTAGATGCAGATGTAAAATTAAAAGTAAAATCGATTGAGTTGTTAAACAAAAACATTCCGGATGCGGATGCGAGTAATAATAAGTTAGAAGTTAAGTAGTAAATAATAGAAATGTCATGAGGCGTCTCATAAGTCAAACTTTATATGTCATTCCCGTGAACCTGCCTGACGGTAGGCAGGAACGGGAATCTGTTTTTAGAATTGTAGATTCCCACTTTCGTGGGAATGACAAATTAACAGTTATGTATTTGATAAAAAAAAGGATTGAATAAATCCAATCCTCAATTTTTAATTGTGAATTAATGATGGTGATGTCCACCAGGTCCGTGAACATGCCCGTGAGCCAACTCTTCGGCAGTTGCATCTCTTACATCAAGAAGCTCTAAATCAAAATTTAAGTTTTTACCGGCAAGAGGATGATTAAAATCAATCGTTACGGTTTCATCTTCAACATTTGTAATTATAAACGGCATTTGAACTCCATCGGGATTGCTTGCCATATACTCCATTCCGGCTTCTAAAACAAAATCCTCCGGAAAATTTTCTTTACCAACAGCCTGAACAGCGTCATCATTGTATTTACCGTAACCATCCTTAGCTTCAAGCTTTAACTGTTTTTTGGTTCCGATTATCATTCCATTTATGGCTTCTTCAAGTTTTGGTAAAACAGATTTAGAACCTGCAATAAATGAAAAAGGTCCACCATGATCTGTAGAATCCAGAACATTACCATCATCATCGGTCAATGTAAAATTCATAGTAACAACTTTGTTTGCTTCAATGGGCATTATAATTCCTTATTAATATTAATTGATGTTTAATAATAAATAAAGTGAGATAAAAATAAAAAATTACTAACCCATCGAGTGATGGAGTTAACTTAAGATGTTTTTCTGCGTGCAAAATAAATCGCAAGTATTGAAACAAATATTCCAAGCAGGATAAATAAAAGATAGTTTGCTGATGCTGATTTAATATTTTGAATTTTAGAAACATCACCGGAAAGAACAAAGGCAGACCAGTAATATGGATTAGCAGAATAATTTTCTTTAAAAAATATTTTTGCTTTTCTTAAAGCTTCTGATTTGTCAAAACCCTCACTAAGATATTTATAAAAACTTTGCATAAACAAAGACGTGTACTTATCATTAACATCCCACAAAGAAACCACAACACTTTTTGCTCCTGCTTCAAAAAAAGATTTTTGCATCCCGATTACACCTTCTGCTTCATCTATTTCTCCCAGCCCGGATCTACAAGAGCTTAAAACCACCAAGTCCGTATTAAGTTTTAGTTTTAATATTTCACCTCTCTCAAGATACCCATCTTCCTGCTTATCATCATTTTGTGAAAAAATAATTAGCGGCTGATTTTTATGAAGAAATGAGTGAGTTGATAAATGTATAATGCTGCTTTGTGGAGCGTTATTTTTAAAATTTTTTTCGGTCGCGTTGTCAGAGAGCAAAACAAATCCGTTTGAAAATAAAGAGTTTAAATTTTGTATTTCTTGTTTAGAATATCTTAAAGGAAAAAGCACTACGTTTCTTGCATTGAAAGAATCATCTTCAAGCAAGCCGCCGCGATAACTAAGAGCAAAATCTTTGCTTTTGATTTGAGGGTCGCCAATAAGCAAAACCTTATTTTCGTTTACTTGTTTCATTAATTTTTGCAAAACATATATTGATGCAGAAGGTGAATACGAAATAGAATATTCTTCAATTAGAAAATTTTTGTTATCGTAATAAAAAGGACTGTCATCTTTATCAAACTCTGTTACTAAAAACTCAAATGGTACAAAAACTAATTCTGGCGGCGATGAAAAAATGAGTTTTTCTCCAACCGGAATGTCTTTTAATATTGGTTGTAAAACTTGTACATAAAATTCGTTTGCAGATTTTGTGTTGAACGAGAACAAGTCCTGGTTAAAATAAAGATTACTGTTTTGATATTCCGATGCATAAAACGGAGCGATCTTTTTTAATAATTCTGAAACTGTTTGCTTTGTTATACTGCTTTTTTCTACTGAATATTTTTCTTTATTAAGCTTAAAGAAATAAAGATTTTCTTTCCCATAAAACAAAGTAATTAAATTTTCATCAGTGCCCAGATTCTGCTGAAGTTTTGAAACACTAAAATTTTCAAATGTCCGATCAGAATAATTTTTTGATTTAGTTGTTTCTCTTTTCAGCGCATTATATTTATACCTAAGCTCATTAAACTTGTTACCAGAAAACAAGCCCGATTCAAGCATCCACTTTAAATCATAATACTCGTTTAATTTTTCGTTAGAGATGCCGGACGAATTGATTCTCAGATCAGATAAGTTTTGAAAAGTATTTCGTGAATGAGATTTTTCGATAATCATGAATGCATCTTCATTTCGATTCTGCTCAATATACATTTCGGCAAGTTCAGAATAACAATCTTTAAAGCCGGAAAAGTGTGCAATTTGTATTTCTGCGTTATTGATTAGTGCTTCAGAAATTTTATCTGCCAGTTTGATCGCCTTTAAATAATGTTCTTCTGCTTCAGCAAGTTTGTTTTGCTCATAATATGATTTTGCCAAAAAATATTCAGATTCAAAAACATTATTGTAATCCATTTCTTCCTCAGCAATCAGAGAAGCTGACTTAAAATATTTTATTGCGTCTGATAAACTGTTCTTTGCAAAAGAAATTTTACCCAAATAAAGATTCTGCACTCCCAGCAATTGATTGAAGCCATTGCTTTTAGAAAGCTGTATTACCCCTTTAATAAGGCTTTCCGCTCTTGAAAAATCCTTTTGCCAAAAGTAATTGTATCCAAGTTCTATATTAATAATTGTTTTATAATAAACATCGTTTATAGATTCTGAGATGTTTAGTGCTGTATTTAATGCCTCATTACTATTATTTAAACTATCAATCTTTGAATAAGCCAAACCAATTTTAAAATAAATATCCTCGGCTGAATACGGATCAGATTCAGAATCAATTTTATCTTTTGATTCTAAGAAAGTCTGTAAGGCTTTGATTGGTTTGTTAATATTATAATAGAGTGTTCCAATGCTAACATCAATAGAAGCTTCTGCAGCAATATCTTTTATTTGAGCTGCAATCTCTTTTGCCTGTTTATAGTACTCAAGTGATTTGGAATAATTTGAGAGATTAGCATAAACATCTCCAAGTCCACGCAGATTTAAAACTTTAGATACAACATTATCTCCAGCATAATCCAGTCCTTTATTATAATAATCTATTGCAGAGGAATAGTTTGCTGTTTGTGAATACAGTGCCGCAATGTTTGCACAAAGATTTGAAAGTCTTTCTTTATGATTTAATACTTTAAATATCTCAAAACTTTTTTCGTAATTGTTTTTGGCTTCAACAACATTACCGGAATACGTGTAAGAAACAGCCATTTCAGAGTAGGCGGTTGCTTCAATTTCTTTATCCTCAATTGCTTTTGATATTTGCAGGGCTGTCTCTAGTTTTGCTTTCGCATCATCAACATTTCCGTTTTGGTCATCAACAATTCCCAAATTTATAAATGCCTTAGCTTCTTCACTTCTATTTCCAGATTGTTTTGCAGAGTCCAATCCTTTTTTATAAAATTTTTCTGCTTCAGCATATTTACCGGAAAGTAAATAGAGCGATCCTTTAGAAACAAAAATTTTGCTTAAATAATAACTATTTGCTTGCGATAAACTCTCTGCTCTGTTCAAATTGATTAAAGCGAAGTTATAATCACCAAGTCCACGGTATGAATAGGAAAGTAAATAAATTGGATCAAAATCATTTTTATTTTTTAATAACTCAACTGCATTTGAGTATTGATTAGTATGATAAAAGAAAAGAGCACTTAGGTAATCAGAATACTTGTTTGGAGATTGATCCGCCTTAAGAAAAGAGTCTATTTCATGAATATTATCTGAAGCTTTTGCCGAGAAAATAAGTAAATCGTAAAACGGGTAATAATCCGGATAGTCTTTTATCTGGGAAAACAAAATCCTAAATGATTTTTCATACTCACCATTTCTTTTCGCTAATAATGCAGATAAATAATTCTTCTCAAAAGTATTGATCAATTGATTTATAGAATCAGAAATTGCAGTAATGTTCGGCGAGTTAAGGAGCGCTTTCTCGATTCGTTGAAACTTCAAAGATGGGATGAAAAATTCAGATTGGGTTTTTAAATCTTTCTTTTGATCAGCCCCTATTTCCTCATCTGGTAAAAACCCCGTTGAAATAAAAAATAATCCCGCCAGGGCAAACAATATCAGGGCAAAAAAGGTAATTGCAGATTTTTTCATCATCGTGATTCATTAAATCTGATTATATTTCATTTATCAAGTCTTCAGCTTTTTTGTAATAACTGCCTTTTCCATCAACAACCAATTGCAAATGTTTGCGTGCAGAAGTTTTGTCATCAATCATTAAATAAGATTTACCAATAAAATAATGTGCATCTAACTTTAGATTATCAAACTTGCCGCTGTTATTGAGGGCAATAGACTTTTCAAAATTTGAAATTCCTTTTTCTACATCTTCTTTGTTAAGTGATTTGAATAGACCAAGAAAATCACTTTCTGCCTTATTCACATATGTAATACCAAGAACAAAGTGAGAGTAGAAAATTGATTCGTCGTTTTGATTTTTATCCACATCATCATTTAAATATTGTATTGCTGAGCCGTAGTCTTTTCTATCAATCGCATCTAAGCCGCGCTGGAATAATTCGGAAGTTCTTCCTCTTGTTGTGTAAAAATCTTCTCCATCTAAAAATGAATTTTTATAATCCGGAGTTGTGAATGATGAAACAGCAAATAATCCAAGATACAAAACAACAACAGCGGCTAAAGACACAAAAGTGTATTTTGCAACCTTAAAATTGTTAAATAAGAAAAAGACTTTTTGCTGTGATGGTTTTTCTTCATTAGCTTTTTCAACTATGGATTGGCTTATAAAAGAATCAACATCACAATATGCCGTATTCAATTCTTTAAATAAATTCTCGCATGGTACACATTTTCTTATATGATCTTCAACTTTATTTGCAAGCAAAATAATTAGTCTATCTGAAGAAAGATTATTTTTATACATAACATATTCAGCCATTAGCTCTTCATCAATGTGCTTATCCCGTTTTAGTGAGCGCTTAAGATTAAAGTATACATCATTTATTTTTTTTGCTTCCGGATCGTTTTTAATAATTCCGTCAAGAATATTTTTTTCTTCAGCGGTTATAAACTCTTTATCGTGCAGTTCTATAAATTTTTCAATATCATTCATTTTATAAATGCCTTTTTGTGCTTCTTAACCATTTAGTAATAACAATCAATTAAAAGTGACATTATTCTAATTTGTTTTTTAATTCTTCAATCGTACGATAAAACATTTTTTTAATTGCTGCCTCGTTTTTATTCAATTTTTCTGCAATCTCAGAAAACTTCAAATCACCCCAAAACCTTAGCTTAACTATTTCCTGCTTGTCTTCACTTAATGTATCCAGAATCTTTAAAATAGCGGTTACATCAAACCCCTCATCGGTTCTAAGGTTTGAATCATCGGCGGTAATATCTTCGTTTAATTCTATGGTTCTTCTTTGATTGTTCTGTTTGTACCACCTTATAAAAGATAAGAACAGCACCCTGCGGAGCCAGTTTTCTATAATATCTATTTTATGATACTGCTCAGCAAAAGCGATATAAACATTGGTAGCAAGGTCATCCACATCATCTTTGTTGGTTATCTTGTGAGCGCGATGCTTGGACAAAAAATATGAATAGGATATTTCCCGCACATAGCTGGATATCTTATTAAATGCATTAGAGTCTCCTCCTTTTGAAGATAAAAGAAGCGATTCAAGCTCAGTTTGGGATAAATTTAAAAAGTCTATTTTTTTCTCTCTTTATTTTGTCACTAATTTCATATTATTAGTACTAAAATAAATAAACTCGTGACTATGAATAAATATTATTTTATAATTTTAGCAATACTTGGGCTATCGGTTAGCCTATTTGCCCAACCCAATCTGGATATTGAGCCCAAGCGGGTTATTTTTGAAGATATTTTTAATCGCTATGACTATACTAGCTTTATTAATGATGGAGATCAAATTCTAAGAATTGATAGTCTTTCAACTATTCAGCCTTATTATAGATTAGATTTTGAGAATGCACAGCAAATGCCATTTTTTATCAATCCGGGAGATACTGTAAAGTTAAACATAACATTAACTAATTTTTATGATATAACTGTATCTGATACAACAGACACAGTTTGGGTTTATAGTAATGATCCCGATCAGCCAAGTAGATTGAGACTTAAAATAGATTTCTTTGATGATGATTATGGAGAATGCACGGGACTTGTGTCTGATGAAATATTTACTCCCCTGCCTGATGCAAAAATATACTTCTTTTATTATGGGATCTATCTTTTCGATTCAACATTTACGGATATTGCCGGCAATTATAATTTACAGCTGCCAGCGGGCAGTTATACTGTTGCGGCCGAAAAGGAAGGATACCGTGTAATGTTTTCGGGTAATACATCAGACCCGTACTTTGCACAATCTGTTCTGCTTGATTCGGGACAAACAATTAATGTTGATTTGGCGCTTCCGAGTATAAAAAACTCAGGGCTATCAGTTTCCGGAATTTTAATCGACTCTGTTTACGGAACACCAATAAACAAAGGGGTTGTAGTTGTTAGAAAAGGTACACACACACCAACATTATTAAAGCCAAATTTATTATCTGCAGATTCATCCGTTTACGCAGGATTTGTAAGATCTGATGGCAGATATAATATTAATGTTGAAGACAGCACTTATTATTTTGTTCAGGGTTACTCAGATTATTTTCTTCCAACTTATTATAATATTCAAAATGCAACTTCTGTTTTTTGGCAGAATGCGGATTCGGTTTTTATAAATCACACAACAGCAAATAAAAATCTTTATCTGGAAAGAGACTCATCTTACGGCGGCGGCGGAGCTTATGGCAGCATTACACTTCCATTTTTAGAAGCGCACGGATTAGACGGGATAACAATACTCGCAAAATCTTTAACAAATAATCATTTATATTCTTACAACTTCGGAAAAGAAGATGGCGAGTTTAACATTAACAATATACCCTACGGATCATATCAACTTGTGGCACAAAAGGTTGGATACCCAAATGCCGTAAGTGAGATTTTTACGATTAGCCCGCAAAATCAATCCCAATATAATTTAAATATTCAATTCACATTGACCGATGTTAAAGAGGAAAAAATAATCCCGACACAAATAAAGCTTTATGCAAATTATCCCAATCCATTTAATCCATCTACAACTATTTCGTTTTCACTTCCTTCATCACAGATTGTTAAAATTAAAGTCTATAATCTATTGGGTGAAGAAGTTGCTGACATTAGCAATCAAATTTTTTCTGCTGGATTAAACGAAGTGAATTTTAATGCAAGTGGGTTAGCATCTGGGGTTTACATTGTTTCACTGGAAGTAAACACAATTCGCTTATCACAAAAAATTGCTTTGATGAAGTAATATATTTAATAATACCGATTTAGCCTTTGTATAAATAACCGGAACAATAAAATGTTTCGGTTTTTTGTTTTTATCCGTCGCCGCAATTTTTCATTTTAATTCATTTCACCCACTATCTATTTCATACTATCAGGATAAAATTAATCCAACTTGTCACTTTAATGTTATCACACACACTTATTCATTAAACAACATATTTGTAAGTGAAATAAAAAAGTAGTTCTAAAAAACATAAACACAATAGGAGTCCACAATGAAAACACGTTCAACATTTCGCGGCTTTGCTTTTAATAATATAAGTAAAGCATTTCTCGTAACCATGCTGATTTTAATAAACAGTATAGATCTTTTTGCAGCGCACGATCTGGAAGTAACCGGAAATATTACAGAACTTGGGATGGATTATTTAGTAGTACAGGGCAGCACTATTTACGTAGATGCCAACACCGATTTGAGAGGCCCGGGCAATACAACAGTAACATTTTCATATTTTCAACTAAATGATTTAGTTGAAGTTCAAGCAGATAACCGCGGCGACGGAACCTATTTGGCTGCAAAAGTAAAATTTGAAGATGGTCCTAGTAATTCAAATGAAATAGAACTGACAGGTTATGTAACAGAAGTAGGTGCTGTTTATTTCGTAATCAACGGAAGTACTTTTTATGTTGATGCAAACACAATTTACAGAGGGAGACATGGAAATACTTTTTCATTCGAGCAAATAGCAGTGGGCTTGCTTTTGGAGGTCAAGGCTGTTGCCCAGACAAATGGTGATTTGCTTGCAGTCAGAGTTAAAACAGAAGATGATGATAATCAGCACGGCGGCGAGTTAGAGATCACCGGAATTATTGACAGTAAAACTTCAAACAGCATTATACTTGGTCAAAATGAATTTTTTGTAGATGCTCAAACTGTTATTCTTAATCATAATAGAATGCCAATAACTTTTGCCGATCTAAATATTGGCGACAGGGTTGAGGTTAAAGCATATAGACAAACCGATAACTCATATTTAGCAGTTAGAATTAAATTAGAAGATATGCCGGGTAATGAAATTGAATTTACTGCGCAGATTGAAAGCATAGTGGGAACCGATATAACCATAAACGGAATAACGTTTGCAACCGACACGAACACGGTTTTTCTTGATGACAACAGAATGCCCGTTACAATTTCATCATTAGCTGTTGGAATGTGGGTAGAGGTTAAAGGCTTTCAAAGGCAAGACGGTTCATATTATGCCAGCAGGATACAAATTGAAGATTTTGTAAGAACTGAAATTGAAACTAAAGGAAATATTACTGATTTAACACCTACATATCTTGTTGTTAATGGAATTACATTCAGTGTTGATAACACAACTCAGGTATTAGATCATTTAAATAATCCTATTGAGTACTCCACACTTGTAGTTGGGCAGCTTGTTGAAGTAAAGGGGACAAAGACAGGGACAACAACAGCAAAAGCTTTAAGAATAAAGCTTGAAGGAAACGAAGACATCGAAATATTTGGAAAAATAACAGCGGTTAACGCTGATAATATTGAAATAAATGGGCTTACAATATTTGTAAATGCAAATACAGTATATCTTAATCACGCAAACCAGCCAATCACTTTCAACGATTTAAGTGTTGATCAGTTTGTTGAAGTAAAGATGATTAGAAATGCTGACAGCACATTGCTTGCGCTAAGAATTAAGATTGAAGACGGAATGAATTTTTCAAAAGTTAATGGCTTTACAGGAATTGTTAACGGATCTTCAATCCAGCTTCCAACTGGAAATTATGCAATAAACAATCAGACCGTTGTAATTGATAACAACTACAATCTTATGAATACAAGCCAATTAACAAACGGTCAGCAAGTGATTGTTTGGGCTGTTGTTGATGCATCATCAAACAAAAGTGCGCTACAAATTCAGTCTAAAGTTACTTCGCCAACAGGAGTTGAAGAGTCACCGTTAGTAGTTGATGAATTTATTTTGGAGCAGAATTATCCAAATCCATTTAATCCAAGTACAATGATTTCTTTTACAATACTTGCAGACCAATTGGTAACGCTAAAAGTATTTAATGCACTTGGTGAAGAAGTGAAAACGCTTGTAAATAGTAATCTTGCAAAAGGCACACATAACATTAACTTTAATGCAGACGGTTTAAGCTCTGGATTCTATCTATACAGATTAGAAAGTGGGAACCAGGTTCAAGTAAGAAAGATGATGTTGTTGAAGTAATGTTAAATCATTAATAATAAATATTCAATTAAGGCGATTCGAAAGAATCGCCTTTAGTTATGAAGAATAAATAAAACCAGTTTAAAAAGAAATGGAAAGAAAAAATGAAAGCACAAAAGCTTATCAAATATTTTATGATAGCGGTAATATTGACTTTGTTTGTATCCTGTTCAGAAGATCAAACGACTGCACCTCCGAGCACTACAAATGCACCTCTTGCAAAGTTTAGCGATATTAAAACAAAAGTGTTCATTAATTGTACTGGCGCACAATGCCATTCGTCATCAGGAAATCAGGGCAATCTTATTCTTGAATCTGCTGTTGCATACAATAATCTAGTCGGGGTACAAAGTATACTCTTTCCGCAATTTAAAAGGGTTGAAGCTGGCAACAGTGCTAATAGTTTGATAATAAAAATATTAAAAGGTGAAGTAAGTCCACGGATGCCGTTAAATGGAACACCGTTACCTGCTGCAACTATAGATAGTATTGCAAAATGGATCGATCAAGGTGCATTAAATAATTAATTAACTAATATATAAAAAGGAGTTATTATGAATACTAAAATAATTTTATCATTTATGCTTGTGATGTTATTTCTCCTACCCGCAAGTGTTATTGCCTCACCCCAGCACGAAAATGTTACAATTAACTTTTCTAATATGTCGCCTCATCTAAATCAAAATCTTTATCTAAGATTTGTGGATAAGAGCACATTAAAAGAGACTGACAGAACTTTTGTCCTAATATCGGCAGCAAGTTTTAGTGTTACCTTGCCTGCTGTTGATGTTGGTGGAAGTTATTTTGTTGATTTTTTTGCAGACGTTAATACTAATGGGAAATATGATGCTCCTCCAACAGATCATGCTTGGAGACTTGATTTAAATAATGCTTTAGGTAATGATACTTTAAGCTTTTCACATAACGCTAACTTTACTGATATAAAATGGCCAAAGATCCTTACAATTAATTTTGCAGAGATGACACCTCATGTTGGTCAAATGCTTGAAATTAAACTTGAGAACAGTACGCTTGAAAAAGAAATTGGTCGCGTAAAAATTCCAGCAATCGCTTCGGCATCATTCCCTGTTCAGATTATTGGATTGATAGAACCAGGTGATTACAGTATAGAGTTTTATGCTGATCTTAATGGAAATGGAATTTATGATGTTCCGCCAGCAGATCACGCCTGGAAAGTAGGGTTTAATTACACAGGTGGAAATGTGGAAGTTAACTTTACTCACAATGCAACATTCACAGATATTCAATGGAAATATTTATTAACTGTTAACTTTACCGCAATGACTCCACACGTTGGACAGCTATTTGAATTGCGTGTCGTTAAAGTTGAAAATCAGGAAGAAGCTGGGAGAGTTTCGTTGCCTGCTGTTCTAGTTCCAAACTTTACAGTATATGTACCAGGGTTTGATCTAAATAAGGATTACAATATAGATTTTTATGCTGATCTAAACAGCAACGGAAGCTACAATGCCCCACCTGTAGATCATGCTTGGAGACTGACGTTTAATTCAGCAAATGGAGATTTTGTATCAGCTTTTTCTCACAACGCTAATTTTGTTGATATTCAGTGGCCGGGTGCTACTGCTGTTGATGACGAAACAAATTCACCGGTTGATTATACTCTGTTACAGAATTATCCTAATCCATTTAATCCAAGCACAAAGATCCAATTCAGTATACCTGACCCGGGGAATGTAAAACTTATAGTGTACAATTTACTCGGACAGGAAGTAAAAACGCTTATAAATGAATTCAAAGAATCAGGTACATATACAATTAACTTTGATGCAATTGGTTTAAACAGCGGTATGTATATTTATAAAATAGAATCTAAAGGGTTTACTCAAACTCGCAAGATGACCTTGCTGAAATAATTTAAAATTTTCACGTGAACTAAAACAAATTAAATTGATTAAAAACAATATATAAAGGGATTAAAAATGAAAAAGAACGTTGGAAGTGTAGATCAAGTTATCAGGATTATTCTCGGGGTTGTAATAATCGCCTTAGGGATTTACAATCAGAGTTGGTGGGGGTTAGTAGGAATTGTGCCATTATTTACGGCATTCGTTAGCTGGTGTCCTGTTTATAGCCTTATGGGAGTTTCTACTACCGATACAAAGGTTAAAGTTGAAAAACTAAATATTAAGGACAGATGACTTTGTTTTCTATCTCTATAGATTGGGAAGTGGTAACCAATTGCAGGCTAAAAAGATGATGCTTCTTAAATAATGGTTGCCCTTTAACGACAAATATTAAATTTAGGCGATTCGAAAGGATCGCCTTTTTTATAAAAGAATATTTTGTTCTAAACCTAAAATTTATTTTGTCACCTTTTCTTAAATCATTTAACTTATGTATTATAACACACAAAATAAAATATCAGAGGAGTTTTTAAGTGAAAAACCTTGTACAACTTTTATTTTTTCCTTTTTTATTAATTACAACAACAAATGCTCAAACAATTGACTACTCTTGGCGCTACTACAATACCGGAAATACCGGAATACAAGGCGATTATGCTGAAGCAATATGGATTGATCACGACGGCGATCCATACATTGCAGGTTACACTCCCGGTTTTGAAGAGGGTGGTTTCGCAAAATATCTTCAAGCAGAGAACAGATGGATAAATTACTCCAATGTCGATTACCCGGTAATTGGAAATATTAATGATGTTGGTTCATCACGAATCAGTGATATCGAAGAAGATGCTAACGGATTATTGTGGATGGCAACCTGGCGAGGAATATTAAAATTTAATCCTGCAATTGGCAGCAGTTCTTTAGAATTTTTTGGCGTAAATAATTCTCTTCATCCCGGCGGACGAACATCAGACATTGCAATTGCTCCAGATGGGTCTATCTGGGCTTCTGTTATTTCTGTAGTTTGGGGCGGTGGCGGCCTCGTTAATTATAATCCAGTGACAAACCAATGGCGTTATTGGTACTATGGAACCAACGCTAACAATTGGCCAAGCCTAATAGGGTATTGTAATAATGTTTCCATTCAAGAAAAATCTGCTGGCGGTTATGTTGTTTGGGTCGATGGGGAAGGATGGAATACGATGATTACTTTTGATAGTGAGACTCAACTATTTACATTACTGCCGCAGAATCTTGAACCGGGAGAAGTTGTTGCATTACCGGGAAATGATTGTATGGATGATGCAAATAATTTGTGGGCGTTAAGATATAGCGGTACGGCAAGTATCTATTCGCTCGATTACAGAACTCCCGATGGAAACTGGGTTACACCTGTTCAACCTCCATCAAGTAATGAAAATGACATATGGGCTTTTAAAGCATATGAAACCGGGAAAGCATTATTGATTGATGGAAATAGTAATGTCTGGCAGTTTAATGGAACTTTGTGGCAAAGTCTTGGCATCTGGCGGGATGGTGGTTATTCTTATGGTTTAGATATCGATGCTAATGGAAATGTCTGGGCGAGCGGAATTGGTGGTGCTGCAAAAAGAGATGCTCAAACAGGTACGTGGCAGCGTTATCGAATATCCAACACTTCTCAAATTGACTATTGGGTTGAAGATATTACTCTGGATAATATTGGGAATGTTTGGATGACCGGAACTGCCGGAGGTGGAGTTGGCGGTTTTCAGATGTTTGATGGTGTAAGATGGATCGGTTTTAATAATGAAAACTATGGTTTAGGAGATCCCTTTCCCTTTCCAACAGACAACACTGAAGTTATTTACTATCGCCCTTCAAATGGAAATATAATTATCAATCCGATGTTTAACTATTTGCACGCCTGGAATGGAAGTACTTATTCTTCTCTTAATTATCCATTAGATAGATCTGAAGGAGTTGCAGAAGATTCACAAAACAGATTGTGGAGTATTGGTGATTACTATAGTCTTTCCTACTACAATGAAGCGGGTAATAACTGGATTAATGTCCCGGTTATTGGATCGGGCACAAATATAGAAAAAGATCCAACAAGACCTGGAACCATTTGGGCTTGTTCAGATTACCAGGTATTGAGAACTGACGGTACATATAATTTTTCAAAAGTTGTAGATGATTTTTCTGAACTTAATCCACAAAGTGATGTTCTCACAACTGTAGTGCCTTTACCGGATGGATTTGCTTGGGTTGGAACTAATCAAGGCCTTGCAAAAGTAAATGCAAATACCGGCACATATCAATTCTACTCTCCTTCCAATTCACAAATCCCTGGAGAAAGCATTGCGCCGCTTGCAGTGACCCCAGACGATAGATTATGGTTTGCAAATTTTGGAAGTACGACAACTTCAACTTATGGTTTATGCTGGTTTGATGGAACTAACTTTGGAATTATTCCTCAACAACAAATCGGTGGTTTACCCCACGCACAGATATATGATCTTGAAGTTAAGAACATTCAAAATGGATATGAATTGTGGATAAGTTGTGCAAGCAGAGGAGTTTCTGTTCTAACTGTCACTGGTACTATTATTCCAGTTGAACTTGTTTCTTTTTCTGCAACTTCAAATGGAAATAATGTGAGCCTAAATTGGTCCACTGCTACCGAAACAAATAATTCCGGATTTGAAGTTGAACGTAGAAGTCATATTGAGTTAAGTCGAAGTATGACAGAGTGGGGAAATATAGGCTTCATAAACGGCAATGGAACAACTACAGAAACACAATCATATTCATTTGCTGATAATGATTTATCATCAGGAAAATATCTTTATAGATTAAAGCAAATTGATTTTGATGGAACCATCGAATACTCAAATGAAATTGAAGTGAATGTAAGTGTTCCTGAGAAATTTGAATTATCACAGAACTATCCTAATCCTTTTAATCCAAGTACAAAGATTAAATATCAAATTGCAGCAAGCAGTCCTGTTAGCATAAAAATTTATGACGTACTTGGAAATGAAGTTGTAACACTTGTGAATGAAATACAACCATCTGGTAATCATGAAGTAACATTTGATGCCTCTTCACTTTCAAGCGGAATTTACTTTTATAAATTACAAGCCGGTAGTTTTGTTGAAATGAGAAAAATGACTCTTTTAAAGTAAACCTAGTTAAACTTTTTATAAACACAACAGTTGTAGCTCTTATAAAAAGACGAGACAAATCTCGTCTTTTTATTTTCATCTATATCGGTTTAGCAAAAAAACACTAAATTATAAAAAACAGATTCGGTATATATTTTAAATTTTCTTTTTTATACGTCCCATTTTAGCGGTTATAGATACTAATGGTATAAAGTTTAAGTTATTACTAAAGTAACAACGATATCAATGAAAAAGATTAAGTCTCAATCAGGAGAGAGGAAAATTAAAATGAATATATGGCAACCCTTTTCCGAATTCTTAAAAAATTCATTTGAATTGCATTTAAGATTATATTTAAGCAGTTGCTTAATAATACCGACATTCATCACAACTGCAAATGCTCAATGGTCAACACAAAGCCCTGTCCCCACAAATCTTAATATAAGTGGTATTGGCGCAGTATCATCTAACCGTGTATTTCTATCAACTGATGATAATTCATTTGATAATATAGGATCACTATTTGAATCGACTGATGCTGGAAATAGCTGGATACCAAGAGAAATTCCTATCAGCTTATCATCACCATTTTACGGATTATTTTTTCTTGATGATCAGTACGGCTGGTTATTTGGCAATGATATTTACAGCACTACTGATAGTGGAACCACATGGGCACAATTACCAAGTCTTGGTTCAACGTATTTCATGGAATTCTACACACCAAATCTAGGAATTGCATCCGGTAATTTCGAAACTTATCTCAGTAAAGATGGAGGCCTTTCATGGGAACCTTCTCCCCATGGTATTTTCTCATTCGATTTTATCGATAATCAAAATGGACTTGGTGTATCTGATAGCGGCCTTTATAAAACCACAGATGGCGGCAATACTTTTTTATTAGTGCAAAATGGCTCAGCAGAAGCAGTAAATTATTTAAGTAATTCTATTGTTGTGGCCGTTGTTGATGGTATGTTTCTAAGATCAACCGATGGCGGAACAAACTGGGCAACGATAACATCTGCCCAAGGTAGAAATAATCTTGTAAAAGTTTCTGCTGATGTTGCTCTTGCCTGGGGAAGAACAGGAAATTTTCCTGACTATGATGATCGAATTTTTAGATCCACAGATGGCGGACAAAGCTGGAATGATTTGGGTGAGATTTTAAATGCAAGTACATATTATGGCTCTTTTGTATTTACCGTTACAAGCGAACAAAATATTGTTGCTACTGATGGATCAGGTAATATGTATCACTCAACGGATGCAGGATTAAATTGGGTCCAGACATTTTCCTCTCCCGGCAGCATACTGCCATATTATCTTGGCAGTGCGATTCCCGTTTTTGCTGATGTACAAATCGGGTACTTTGGATATGGCCCGGGTTTTATAATTAAAACAACAGACGGCGGAGCTTCCTGGTTTCAAATTTCAAGTGGAACAGGTAACAACTTAATCGATATTGATGGATTTCCAAATGGCGATATGATAGCTGTTGGTGAATCCGGAACTTTATTAACCAATCAATCGGGATCATCACTTTGGACTCTTCGATCCGGAATTACTCAAAGCCACTTGAAAGCAGTACAGGTAATAAATCAAACAGATGTGGTTATAGTTGATGATTCAGCTAAAGTTTATAAAAGTTCGGATAGCGGATTAAATTGGATAGCCGCAAGTAACGCACCTCCCGAATTGTCTTCTGTTGAAGACATGCACTTCAACAATTTACAAGATGGATGGCTAATTGGATATGGATTTGGAAATGGAGCCTTATTTCATACTACAGATGGAGGCGCTAACTGGAATCCCATTCCGGACTTATTAGGCGGATATATTTCACTGGATGTTGAAGGTTCAAATCTCTGGGCAGCAAATGTTACGGGATTATATTACAGAAGCACCGATAATGGCAACACCTGGATCGAGGGTAATCTACCAGACTTTCCATTCAATATTCAGGATATGGATTTCTTCGATGCAAATATCGGTTACGCGGTTGGATGGGGCGGACAAGCATTTCGAAGCGCAGATGGTGGAGTTTCCTGGCAGGTTTTACCTACACCCAACACTAATGATCAACTGACGGATCTTTATTTAGTTGGACCAAATGAATTTTGGGTAAGTACCAATTCTAACAAAGCATACTATTCTACAAATGGCGGACAAGGTTGGGCCTTGCTGGATATTGGTTCTACAGGATTTGGTAGTTTTTCATCTATTTATGCAACTACCGCTGGTGATGCTTGGGTCGTCGGTTATCAAGGATTTATAGAACACTTTGCAGGCACACCACCGCCGCCATTAAATCAACCGCCAGTTGCATCTTTTAACTATAATACTAATGGTTTAACTGTAAACTTCACTGATACAAGTACAGATCTTGATGGTTCAATTATTTCATGGTCCTGGGATTTTGGTGATGGAGTTTTTTCTTCAGAACAAAATCCGCTGCACACATATGATACTGCAAATACCTACATCGTTCGACTAACAGTTACCGATGATGATAGTGCAACTGACGCGACAATACGAATTATTGCAGTTCAACCAAATCCAGGTGGAGTGTTTGGAGATTTTACAGAAGTTACACCGATTGATTCAATTTTTGTTACACCGGAGGATGAAGATTTTTGGGTTATCACCACAGCACCAGCGGATTATGATGGCGATGGTGATTTAGACATAGCAGTTCTTGGTTATTATGTGGTGTATAATCAAAGCGTAGAAGATCGCTTATTATTATTAATAAACAACGGACCAATTGATTCAGCACAATGGAACTTTGATTATGTTAACATTCCATTAGGAACCTTAACAACAGGCGCATCCGATATGGCATGGGGCGATGTTGATGGAGATGGTGATCTTGATCTGGCAGTTGGAACTGATGGTGCTACAATTATCTATCGCAACGATGCCGGTACATTAGAAATGAGCGATAGTAATCTGCCGGGATACTGGGAAGAGAACAGTCAGGCTGATTTTGATTTACGATCAATAACGTGGGCCGATTATGATAATGATGGTGATCTCGATCTTCTTATTCCTTCAACCTGGGATGAAAATGAACAGGGGTACCGTACTTCACTGATGAGAAATGACGGACCGAATGGAACCGGCGGTTGGAGCTTCACTAAAAACGATTCGGCTTTTGCCCCGGCTGTTCATGCTCAAAGTGCCTGGGCTGATTATGATAATGATCAGGATCTTGATCTTCTATTAATAAACATTGCCCCACTGACTGATGATGGTTTTATCCGCAGATACAGAAATGATGGGAATGGTGTTTTTGTCGGCGAAGATATTCTTGGGCCTCTTAGTGTTGAACATGGTGAGGGCCAATGGGGTGATTACGACGGAGACGGAGATATGGATATTCTTATAGCTGGCAACATCAAAGATATAGATGGCACATATACACATATGGCGCTTCGTGTTTATCGTAATGATGAAGAAAACTATGTCCCGGTTGATGTAATAGACTGTATACCATGCGAAGGTTGGTTTGATCTTACTGCGGCAACCTGGGCTGACTATGATTCAGACGGCGACATGGATATTCTGCTGGCAGGAACACATAATCCCGGTACAGGCAACATTGAAGGTCGTGCAAGAATATACACCAACGATAATGGAGTTTTCACTGAGTCAGGAAATGAACTACCGGCACCAAGAGCAGCTGGTGATCGTGGAGGTACTTTCTCCTGGTTGGATATAGATGGAGAAGGTGACCTTGATTATTTTATAGCAGGGCAGTACTTCGTTCCCGGCGGTAACGGATTAGTAGAAGCACAGATGCACGTTTATCGTAATGATTCTCCGGGTCAGAACAACGCACCATTTAGCCCATCTGATTTAAATGCAATCGTTCAATTAGATAGCACAGTACTTTTAACATGGACACCATCAAGCGATGACCATACACCAACTCCGGCAATTACTTATGATATAGTTATAGTAAGGAAAGGAACACATACACCTACAAGACCAGGTGATGATTTTAATTCTATTCAAGCTTCTCAAATTACCCGACTTCCGGAACCAGGTAATATCAGCGCCGTTACACAATGGTTGTTAACCGGTTTGCAGGATGGTCTGTACGAGTGGAATCTTCGTGCTGTTGATGCGGCTTATGTTGGTAGTACGGTTGCAACCGGTACATTTCAAATTGGAGGCACTACTTCAGTCGAAACCGATATTGATTTACCAATAGAATTTTCATTAGAACAGAATTATCCTAATCCATTTAATCCAAGTACAAAAATACGTTTTGCGGTTACTCAAAACGTTAACAGTGAAAAACCAAATGTTAGTTTAATTGTTTATGATATGCTTGGTAATGAAATTGCTACTTTAGTTAATGAACAAAAAGCACCGGGATTTTATGAAGCAAATTTAAATGCATCGTCATTTGCAAGCGGAGTTTACTTTTATCGCATAGCGATCCACTCGGACAAAATAGAAGCCGGCAGTTTTGTTCAAACTAAAAAAATGATACTTTTGAAGTGATAATTTTATTTTGGGATGCAACAATGATTGCATCACCCCTTTTTTGTTTATCGGAAAAAGTAATTTGTTAAATGATTCTAACTTTTAATGCTTGGAACGATCTTTAAAAAATTCCCATATCAAATCTGTGGCAGAAACATTTTTAACCGGGTTATCTGCAAATCTTCTTATCTTTTCACCGCCAGGCCAGGAATGTCCGCCACTTAACATCTTGTAAAGTACAATCTCAGTCCCGTTATTGTTCTTGTAATTGGTTTTAATGAAAGCCGCGCTTTCTGATTTGCTCATCAAAAAGGCATTATATTTATTTGCCCAAAGATTTACGGTTGTTTCAACAGGAAGATAATCTACATCAACGAGAGATTCTTCCCCAACTCCGCCATTATATGGTACATGTAAATCATCTGCACTATTAAATATTATCATTGAAACTTCGCTTTTAGGGTTACTCGAAGTTGTATCAAACATAGCTCCTGCAACAGGCGCCACAGCAGCAAATAGTTCAGATAACTCGGAAGCAATTAAATAGCACATCATACCACCGTTAGATAATCCAGCAGCGTAAATTCTTTTATCATCAATACTGTATTTTAATTTAATTTCGGCTATTACTGCTTTGATAAAATCTACATCATTAATGTTTTTTTTATCTGCATATCCGCAGCAATCCCATGTATTCCAGGTTAATAGTTTTTTGTCAAATGATCCCGTGCCATAAGGATAGACAACTATAAATCCCTCTTCATCTGCTTTTGTAGAAAATCCGGTTAGCCTTTCTGTTAAGTCTGGATTTCCTAATCCGCCATGAAAAACAAAAACAACTGGATAGGTTTTTGAGAAGTCATATCCAATAGGTAAGTGTGTTTTATAAAATCTATTTCGTCCGTAGATCATTAAAGTATCTTCAATATCCTGCGCTTGAACGGAAAGTATAAGCGTTGTAAACAGTGTGATAAAATAAATAAAGGTTTTCAATTTCATTTTCTCCAATAAAAAAACTAATGAATTATTCATTCAAAACCTGTGCAATTAAAAAATTGCTTTAAAAGTAAAAAACCCTCGTTTTAAGAGGGTATTTTTACATAAAAGATGTTAAACTTTCTTTAGTACACCCGGGGGGACTCGAACCCCCGACCAATAGATTAAGAGTCTACTGCTCTACCAACTGAGCTACGGATGCG
>Ga0172367_10001376_pt1 | contig 35495 bp, 26 predicted proteins | sample Lak10m_FD_114542 | JGI IMG/M metagenome (GOLD analysis project Ga0172367, IMG submission 114542) | Freshwater microbial communities from Kabuno Bay, South-Kivu, Congo - kab_022012_10m | ecosystem: Environmental > Aquatic > Freshwater > Lake | place: Democratic Republic of the Congo: South-Kivu... | reverse complement strand
TTACCCTACGGGCACGATGTCACGGATTTGCGCGGATTTGAGTAAAAAAATCGGTGAAAATCTGTGTAATCTGTGGCAAAGAAATAGTTCATCGTCTTTTTTCCCGCCAGAAACGGGAGAGCCAAAATTAGCAATATCACGGACTGCCGAAGACCGCCGTCCAGTATGAACCGTACTCGCTCTCGCCGCCAAAGGCATAGCCGATTCCGATTTCCGTGTAATTCGCGCCGAGGATGTTTGCCTTGTGCCCCGGACTTTTCATCCAACCTTTTACCACATCGGCAGGCGAGGAATATCCCGCCGCGATGTTCTCGCCGACATAACTCCAGTCATAGCCCTGGTTTTGGGTTCGGCTGCCAACATCCGAGCCATCCAAACCTGTGTGGCTAAAGTAATTGTTGCAAGCCATATCTGCGCTGTGGAGTCGCGCCGCGCTGCCAAGTTGTCCTTGCGGATTTAAGGCAGACAGTCCCGCCTTTGACCGCTCGGCGTTGATAAGTTCGATCACCCGCGACTCGTAGGCGGCGTTGAACGACGGACAATCAACCTCTTCGGCGGCAGGCTCTTCGGCAGGCTGAATCTCGGTTGGAGATTGATGTACGACTGTGGGCGAAGCCTCCACATTGGTCGGTTGGGATACTGCTTGCGTATTTGTCGGCGGAATTTGGGTTGCGCTCGGCAATGCCGTCGCTGAAGCGGTGAGGCTGGCAGTTGGCGTTGATGTGGGAGTTGCGGTTGCGGTGTCGGTTGCCGTGACCACGATGGGCGTATCGGTTGGGATGGGGCTGGCAGTTGCCGCGGCAATGCCGGTCGCCATTTGGTAAATTCCGTTGGCAGTTGCCAGCGCGTCTGCGGTCTGGACAATGGCGGTGGAAACCTGGGCAACATCCATGCTGGGGATTACTGCGGGGATGCCGACCCCTGTGGATGCGCAGGCGAGTGAAGCAAGCAGGGCGAACATAAAAAAGGGGAGGATACGTTTCATGATTCAAAGTCCCGTCTTTGATTGAAGATTTTACTTCCCGTATTTTTTACTGAAAGTCTTGATTAGCGGACGAAATAGCCGCGCAAGCGGAAAGAGGAGCGCATACCACTTCGGCGCGACCAGTTGATTCTGTCCCCGCTTCATCGCCTGGACGATGAGCCTGGCTGCGGTTTCGACGGGCAGGTCCAGCCGCCGATACCAGCCGGGCTGTCCCGTGTGCGGGTGTGAAATGGATCGCGCAAAATCCGTGCCGCGCAAGGGTCCGAGGATGACGAGCAAGGTTCGCGCTCCTTCCAATTCGATACAGCGGGTAAAGGTATGGATGGAGGCTTTGCCCGCCGCGTACAGACTCATCGAAGGCAGGTTCATCTCGCCCGCCACCGACCCGATGTTGACGACCCATTCCAGCGGAGACAGCCCGGCAATCAGTTCCAGCGGCGCAAGGGCGTTGACCTGCATCACGCGCTCGATCTCGTCCACGGTCAATTGATTCAGCGCCGAGTGACTGCCGATTCCCGCGCAGTTGATGAGGATGTCAACCTGCTGCGTCTGCAAATTCTCGATCAACTTTTTTCGCTGCGAAAGGTCGCCCAGGTCGCAGGTATGGGTTTGGATGCCCGGCAGGGAAATCGAATCGCGGTCGACCAGAATCAGGGATGCGCCTTCCGCTTCGAGAAGGAGCGCAAGTTCGCGCCCAAGCCCGCGCGCCGCGCCGGTGATGAGGATGGTTTTGCCGCGAAGTTTCATGGTTGGGTGTTTGCAACCGAATCCCGAATCGATTCGTCCAGCGTAAATTGGGGTTGCCAGCCCATTTCCGCTTTTATCTTTTCATGCGAGCAGGGCTTGTCGATGTTCATCTGCGAAGGGCGGCGGATGCCGGGGTTGAGTTTCAGCGTGTCGAGCAGGGAAACCAGCCCATCGGCAAATTTCAATCCCCCTGCCGAAAGCCGCAGGACGCGGGTCTTTTTTTCAAGGTGTTTGACCACCGTCTCGGTAAACTGAATCATGCTGGCATTGTGCGCCGAGACCAAGTACCGCTCTCCGCTGCGTCCGTGTGTGAGGGCGAGGGTGACGGCGCGGGCAACGTCACGCGCATCCACAAAAGCGTTGATGTAATCCATCATCGGCAGGACGGGGAATTTGCGAATCGCGCCGATGGCGGCTTCCATCCGCTCCGATCCGGATCCCAGAATCACACTGGGGTTGAGCATGATCACGCGCATTTCGTCCTTCATTTCAGCCAGTTCGATTTCGCTCAACCGTTTGGTGTAGCCGTACACGTCGTACTTCTTTTTATATTCGAGGTCGGGGAGAAATGTTTCGTCTGTGATTTGCGGCGGACGAAACTCGACTGCCGAGATGGAACTGATGAAGATGAAATTTTTGCAGCCCGCCTTGAGCGCCGCCTGGGCAAGGTTGCGCGTGCCGATGACGTTGGCGTCGAACACCTTTTGCGCGTCGGCTTTGACGAAGGAGACCATCGCCGCATTATGGATGACCACGTCCACGCCTTCGAGGTGTTCGGCAAAGGATTCGGGCTGGGTCAATTCGCCGCGCGCCCATTCGATGCGTTCCAACTTTTTCAGGTCGAGAAAGGTCTTGCGCGGCGTGCGGGTCAGCACCCGCAGTTTGCCCTGCGAATCGTGATTGTGAACTGCCTGTACGATGTATTGTCCGAGGAAGCCAAAGCCTCCGGTGATGAAATAAGTTGTCATGGGCTGGGTGGAGAAACGGGTTCTGTAGTTGGTTCTTCTTCCGGAATCAGCGTCGGCTCTTCTTCGATGAAAGGCGCTTCGGTGGGCAGCGGAATTTCAGTGGGGAACTCTTCTTGAAGTCCTTCGGTGGGAGCCTCTTCGATGGGCGCTTCGCTTGGCAGGCTGAGCGGCGTCGGGATGGCAATTGCCGAAACCAGGAATGTCCCCCGCGCGATGAGTTGGTCGCCGTCGGTGGCGTAGATTTCGAGGTCGATGGGTTCGCCCAGCGGCGTGCGCGCGCCTGTGCAATCGATGAGTGTCAAATCGGCTTGATCCGCTTCGCAGGCGTACACGCTGACTGTTTCTCTGTTGGTTGCTTTGACGTAGAACGCGGCGTACGTCTCGTCTGGCGCGCGGAAATGGATCACCATGCGGTTCAGACTGTTGGCTCCAAAATTGACGACGCACAAGCCGCTGTTGTCCTCGTCGCACAGGGTCGCTTCGACGATTGCCGTATCCGTTTCTCCGCCGGGGGTGCGCAGGACTTTTAGTCCCAGGGTGATGACAACGACCCAAAACGCCACCATCGCAATTCCGATGACGCCCAGAATGATGAAATTTTGTTTCTGCTTCATAAGCCTGCTCCACGGTCTTCCCGTTTATCATCTCGAAAAGACACGCCGATGATACATCAAAATCGCGAAATAAAAACATCCCGCAGACTTCGACCTGCGGGATGTTTTACGCATTTATTCCTTGCGCAAGAGTCGGGCGCGCATGACGTGGCGGTTGACCGCTCCAAAACGATACTTGTATTCCTCGTCGCCGCGCATGAAGTCGAACTCGCTGCGGTTGTTCTCGCAAGCCCATTGCAGGGTATGCGCCAGCAGCACCCACCCGGGAGAGAGTTCCATGAACGCGCGGTTGACCCCGGCATTGTAGCCCCACAACTTGTTGCCGTAATCGAAGTTGAGACAAGCCGCAATCCGCTGACCGTCGGCTTCGAGGAATGCAAGCCACAACCAGCCGTTTTCGTGTGCCGCGCGGATAACGGCGCGCATCTGCTCGCGCATGGCGTCCCGTAAAAAAGCCGCCTTGCCTTCGTCGTGTTCCATCAACGATAGAAAGGCTTCGGTTTCGGCGTTTATATCCTTCATGTCAGAAATAAACCAGCGGACATTGCGTCCGCTTTCTTCGGCGCGGCGCATCTTGCGGCGAATCTCGTGGCGCTGTTTTTTCTCGACCCGCGAGAGGTATTCGTCGAAACTGCCGTCGAGCGCAATCCGCGGCGTGGGACGGTACATCTCTTCGAGATGAGTCCAACCGCGTCGAGCCGCTTCTGCTTGGAGCGCCGCCAGCGTGGGCGAGGAATCGGGCAGGTTATACCAGTCGAGCGCCGACCAGTTTTCGGGTTCGATTTGGGCGGCAAGGAAATCGAGCAATCCCGAAACGAATCGCGCGTGGTCATCCGCCCGCACAATCAAATCCAGGTAATCCGAAATTTCGATACTGCCGACCAGCATCAACGCGGTTTGCCCATCGTATTCCGCCAGGAAGAGCGGCGCAATGCCGATCAGTTTTTCATCCTCGCGGGCAGTGACCAGAACCAGCCGGGCATCCTGCCATTCGGCGCCCCCGCGATGCTCCCACCAGGCGGCTTGATATTCGTAACGCAGGAAAGGCGTGTCGCCGATCGAACCTGCTAAAAGATCGTTCCACTCCTGTGGGTCGATCTGTGTGAAGTTTTTGTGAAGTGTATATTTCATGGTCGAAGAATTTTACCGTATAATAAAACCTGACAGGTTTGACACACGCGCAGGGCTTTTTCTTACATGAACATCGACCTCACTCTTTCACCCATTTACCGTATCGGCGGACAGGAAATCAACAGCCTGCCCGGTCTGGTTGCATTGACGCCGCCTTCGACCCCGGCGCGCGGACGCGAGCGCGACCGTCTGGTTGCCTACCTGCTGCTGACCGGGACATCCACATTTTCTACCAGCGAATATATGCAGGTTGCGTTGGATGCGTCGAAGGCGTTCTATCAAACGTCGGGCGCCATCACCACCGCCCTGCGGACCGCCGCCGAGCGCGTCAATACCCTCCTGCTCGAACGCAATATGACCACCAGCAAGAACGGTCAGTTTGCCGTTGGCTGGCTGACCCTCGCGGCGCTGCGCGAGACTCAATGCACTTTTGCGTTGAGCGGACCCATGCACGTTTATCGCTTCAGCCAAAGCGAAATTCGCCACATCCACGAGCCGCTGACCTCCGGCAAGGGACTTGGCACAAACCAAACCACGAACGTTCATTATTCGCAGACCCCGCTCGAGGCGGGCGACCGCCTGCTCTTTTTTGGACGCGCCCCCGATCCCTGGAGCAGTGTCCTGGGCGACCCCACACCAGGCTCGTTGGATGCGATGCGCCGCCGCCTGATGACCCTCTCGAATGCCGATTTAAATGCCGTGTTGATTCAGGCGACCGATGGAACGGGCGCGGTGAATTTGTTGGGAATGCCCAAGCCTGAGTTGGAATCAGCCCCGCCTGTCGATTCTGAACCCGCCCCGCCAGCCGAATCCGCGCCCGTGCCTGATCCCGTCCAATCAACAGAATCCACGCCCAAACCCGAATCGGCGCACGTCGTTCAACCTTCGGCGTATGCCATCCCGCCGCAAAGCACATTCCAGCCAGAGACGCCGCGCCAGAATCCGTTATCCAGTTTGCCGCGCAACACAACGCCGCGCGATTTTCCCGCTTCCATTCCCAGGTTGCAGCCAGGTCAAACCCAGCCCGCGCCTGCCGAAGACTCTGCCCCGCCGGTTCAGGAAACTGTGCAGGAAATTCTCGAAGCGGAACCAGCGGTCGAAACTGTCAGAGAACAACGCCCCCGCCTGCAACGGCACGAACGTCCCGAGTGGACGCGCCAGGCGGCAAAGGCGCTTGCGGGCGGAATTCAACTGGCGCGACGCGCGAAGGAAAACATCGGCGGAAGGTTGAAAACTTTCGTGCCGCGCCTGCTGCCCAACACCGAACCCAGCGACACCCTCGATTTTTCCACCGCCGGCATGGCGTTCATTGCCGTCTTGATTCCGCTGATGGTGGTCACCCTTTTCAGCGTGGTGTATTTGCGTTACGGACGCAGCCAGCAATATGATACCTACCTTGCCCAGGCGAAGGAAATGCAGGCGCAGGCAGTTGCCTTGGGCGACCCCATCGAACAACGCCAGGCTTGGGAAAACGTCCTGCTGAGTGTGGATGTCGCAGAATCGCATCGCGCCACATCCGAGACCGCCGCCCTTCGCCAGGAGGCGGAGGCGAAACTCGATCAACTGCTGGGCATTACGCGAATGCAGTTCAACCCCGCCTTCAGCGCCAGCCTCGGTATCGAAATCAGCCGCATGGCGGTCAGCGAAACGGATTTGTTCCTGCTCAATGCGGCAACGGGAGAGGCTTTGCGGGCGCAGCCGTCTGCCAACGGACGCGGCTTTCAAATCGATACGACCTTCTCCTGCAAGCCGGGCGACTACGGCAATTACAAAGTCGGCGCGCTGGTCGATATTTTGACCCTGCCCGCGTTGAACTCGATCAATGCCACCCTGTTGGGAATCGACGCGGCGGGCAACCTGCTGTACTGCGCGCCCGGTCAGGTGGCGCTGGCAATTCCCCTGCCGCCGCCCGATACCAATTGGGGACGTGTGACCGCCTTCACCCTCAGCAATGGCAATCTTTACGTGCTGGATTCTCCCGCCCGCGCGGTGTGGGTTTACAATGGAAAAGACGGAACCTTCATCGACCATCCGTATTTTTTCTTCGGCGGACAAACGCCCGAAAAGCAGGATGTGATCGACTTGATTGTTTCCGGCGATGATTTGTACATGCTTCACGCCGACGGGCATCTTTCCACTTGTTCCTACAGCCGAATCGACACCAAACCCACCCGCTGCCAGGATCCCACCCCGCTGGTAAATCCCTTCGCCGCGTACCAGGATACGGATTTGTTTGCCAGCGCGCATTTTACCCAAATGCTGTTTACCGCCCTGCCGGATCAATCCATCCTGTTGTTGGATTCCGACGCGCAGAGTGTCCTGCGTTTTGCGCCCCGCACCCTGGAATTGCAGAATCAATTCCGCCCGACGACTGGCGGCGCAAACCCCATCCCCTCCGGTTCTGTGGGCGCGGTGGCAGTCAGCCCGAACCATGTCTTATACCTGGCGGTCGGTGGACAGGTATATTTTGCAACGAACATGCCGTAATCAGGAGCAGCCATGATGGATTTTTTCACATTCCTTGCCAGCCTTTTCAAACCGGCAAAATATCCCGCCGACAGCGAAACCGAACCTGCCCAGATCACGCAGAGCAAGGTGCTTTTAATCGTGTACGATCCCATCATGGATAGCGCCAGCGGGACGACACTGTCGCAGAAGATGAAGTGGTACCGCACGGCGGATTTAATCAGCGGATTTGTCGGCGACTTGACGCAAGTCAGCAACGGGATGGCGCGTTACCAGATTGTGCAGCGCGTGGACGTGAACGAATTCCCAGTCAAAACCGACGGCTTCCGCTATACGCCGCAGGGTTACATGGATGTTCTACAGGGCAACTTAACGCCGCATAGTCCTTCGGGAGCCGATTATTACGCCATCTTGAACAAGTTCAATATTTTGCAGCGGGTGGCAAGGAATGAAATCGACGAAGTGTGGGTATTTGCCTTCCCCCATGCCGGGTTCTATGAATCGATCATGGCTGGACCTGGCGCGTTTTGGTGTAATGCGCCCGCCCTGAAAAATACCGATTCGAGCAAGCGCCGCTTTGTGGTGATGGGCTTTTCCTTCGAGCGCTACATCGGCGAAATGCTGGAGGCGTACGGACACCGCGCCGAGTCGATCATGGAAAAAACCTTCGGTAAACTCAGCGGCGACATAAACCTGTGGAAGCGTTTCATCCGCTACGAAAAGACCACACCGGGAAAATCTGCCTGCGGAAATATTCACTTCGCGCCCAACAGCCAGGCAGATTACGACTGGGGCAACGTTACCCCGGTGATCAGCGAGTGTTATGACTGGCAGTTGAACTTTCCGAACTTCAAAGGCGATAAGCGCATTGTCGCCGCCTCGGAGTGGGGTGGAGGTGAAATTCGGGCGCATCACAAATGGTGGTTCAACCACTTCCCGCGCGTGGCGGGTCGCAAGAACGGAATCCATAATAACTGGTGGCAGTATGTGGTCAATCCACAGCAAGTGATCTTGTAGAAAAGCGCGTTTTTGAGGCAGAATTCCCATTCTGCAAAAATGTCCATGCAAGCCGATCCTAATTTTTACCTGTCACTGATTTACTTGTTGGCATCTGTCCCATATGCGTGGCTGGGGTTATTTGCATGGCGCAAAAGATCGGCGGCGGCGGTCTCTTCGTTTGCCTGGGCAATGTTGGGGCTATCGGTATGGTCGTTTGCCTACAGCCTCGAATTGTTCCTGCCCTTTCCATCGCTCAAGTCATTGTTTGCCAGGGTCGGATATTTGGGCGGCGTTTCCATCCCTGTTTTTCTCCTGTTCTTTGCCCTGGATTACACGAATAAAAGCCGCCTGCTCGATTGGCGCGTCCGTACTTTGCTTTGGGGAATTCCCGCTTTGAGTTCGCTGTTGGTTTGGAATAACGAGTTGCGCCACCTGGTGTGGAGCAGGGAAACGGTCACGATGGTTCACGGGCTGAGTCTGCTGTCTGTCCATTATGAGCCGTTCTTTTGGCTGCAAAATACGTACTCCATCAGCCTGGCGCTTTTTACGGGGATATTCCTGGCTGCGGAAATGTCGCAGAGATCGAGAGTTTACCGCGTTCAAATCGGTTTTGTTATTTTGGGAGCCCTGGCTTATGTGGCGGGCAGCCTTTTGTTTGTCAGCCGCGTTAATTTCATTCCTGAACTCAACCTTACCCCCTTGATGTTTCTGCCGATTGTGATGGGAATATCATGGGCAATCGCGCATCACAGCCTGTTTGAAATCATGCCCCTCGAACACCTGACCGTGCTCAAAAATATGAAGGACGGTGTGATCGTGGTCAACCTGGAGCGGCGTGTTTTGTATATTAATCCATTGGTCGAAACCCTGTTCGGACGCCCCGAAAAGGAGATGCTGGGACAGCCGCTTGACCGTATCTCTGTAGAATATGGGTCCGCGCTCGCCGCTTACCTCACAGGGAAGGAACACAAAAACGATTTTCTCTTCGACGGGGAGAATCCCCGCGCTTTCGAGGTAACTGTTTCCCCGGTTGCCTTGCGCGGCACATCCCGCAGTCAGTCTGTTCATGGGAATGTCATTATCCTGCATGATGTCACCGAGCGGAAGAAGGCTGAAGTGACGCTCCGCAGGCGGGAGGCGATGATGTCTGTCATCAACCTCGCGGCGGAACGTTTTTTGAAGGAATCCACCTGGGAACACAATATTCCGGGAATATTGGAAAAAATCGGTCAGGCGATCAATGTCAGCCGCGTTTATGTTTTCATGAATTATACGGACGACAAGGGCGATGTTTTCACCAGCCAGTGTTATGAATGGGCGGCGCCGGGCATTCCCCCGCAGATTCAAAATACGGAACTCCAACACATCCACTTGCGTGAAGCAGGGTATGGACGCTGGGAAGAACGCCTGTCGAAGGGGAAAGCCATTCATGGCGTCGTCTCCGAATTTCCAAAGGATGAACTGGCGTTATTGAACGGGCAAAACATTCTTTCGGTTGCCGTGAAGCCAATCTTCGTGGAAAAACAATGGTGGGGATTTATCGGCTTCGATGATTGCAGAATCGAACGCAGGTGGGAGGACTCCGAATTGGAGGCGCTGCACATTACGGCAAATCTCTTTGGTTCAGCCGAAGCCCGCGCCCGCACCGAACAACGGCTCCTCCGCCGCCAGCACACCCTCACACTGTTGCAGGAAATTGTCAGCGAAGCCCTGCGCGCCAGAACGCTCCGTCACATGGCGGAGAATGTCGTCGATCAACTGGCTCACCTGATTTCCGCCAATGAATGCTACATCACCCTTTGGGATGAGTACAACCTGCAAACCTTTCCGCTTGCCTCGTATGACAATGCCGACACCTTTCTCCCCATCCAGCCGGTGTTAAATGGGAAAACATTGACGGAATTGGCGCTCGAAAGGGGCTATACCATGGTGATCGAGGATGCGTATCACTCGCCCATCCTCGAGCCTGAGATTGCGGTTCATTGTCCCGTTCGATCCCTGGTGGTTTTGCCGCTGATTGCTTCAAAGACGAAGCTTGGCGCGATCATCCTTGCCTTTGCGGATGACCACCATTTTCTCGACGAGGAAATTTCGGTCTGCGAACAGGCTGCCAGTCTCATCGCCCTGGCTTTCGAGAAGTTCAGGATTCTGGAGTTGACCCAGCAGCGCGCTGTCGCTTCTGAAACCCTGCGGAAAGCGGGAACCGTCATCACGGAAGCCCTCGAAACGCCCGAGACCGTGAACCGTATTCTCGACCAGTTGAAAGAGGTGATTTCCTACGACACCGCCTCGGTGCAATTACTGGACGGCAGCGAGTTGGAAATCATCGGCGGCAGCGGCTTTGCCGATCTGGGTGCGGTCATCGGGATGCGCTTTCCCATACCGGGAAATAATCCCAACACGGCGGTAATCGAAACGGGAAAACCCCTTCTCCTTTCGGAGGTGGGCGACGTATACGCCGAATTCAAGAAGAAGCCGCATGACCACATTCACTCCTGGCTGGGGGTGCCGTTGATTTTTCAGGAACGGGTGATTGGGCTGCTGGCAATCGATAGTTCAGAGCCAAACCGTTTTGCCCATGAGGACATCAGCCTTGTCTCTGCCTTTGCCAACCAGGTGGCGGTGGCGCTCGAAAATGCGCGAACCTACGAAGAGGCGCAAACCCAGGCAATCACCGATTCATTGACCGGCGTCTACAACCGCCGCGCGTTGTTTCAAATTGGCGAATTCGAATTTACGCGCGCGCGCCGCATCGACCGTCCGTTTTGCGCGGTCATGCTCGACATCGACCATTTCAAGCGCGTCAACGACCATTACGGACATGCCGCCGGTGACCAGGCGCTGCGCAGGCTTGCGGAACGCTGCAAGTCTGGAACACGGGGCATCGATTTGATTGTCAGGTATGGCGGGGAGGAATTTGTGATCCTGCTGCCTGAAACCCCGCTCGAAGCCGGGCGAATTCTTGCGGAACGGTTGCGGGCATCCGTCGAGAATGAGCCATTTTTGACCGAGGCAGGTCCGTTACGAATTACAATCAGCCTCGGCGTGGCAGAAGCGGGAGAAGCCGATACCTTGACAAGCTTGATCGAGCGGGCGGATGCCGCCCTGTACAATGCCAAGCGCGCCGGGCGGAATTGTGTCAGGGTGAGTAAGAAAAATCAGGAACGAACCCAAACTTGATACAACCCCAGGTTGCCGCCGTCCCCATCCGACAGGAAGGAATCGACGACCTTCATCCCAGCCTGACCCGCCAGCCCACTGAGTTCCTCCGCTGAAAACTGGTGCGCGTACCGCAGACCTTCGCCGCCGCTGCGCCAATCCAAAAGATAATCCCCTTCATCCAAATCATCTTGCGCGATCCCAACCCTGTCCCAGGGTTGAATTCGTGACTTGAGTTTTGCGCTGTTCAAAAACTGCCAGTTGGACAGGATGAATTTTCCATCGTCTTTCAAGAGTTTGCGGACGGTTCGCAAAATATCCAAACGCATTTCAGTCGAGGGGATGTGATGCAGCGTGGCAAAACAAGTAATCAGTGACCAGTAATCAGTAATCAGTAATTGATCCCTGATTACTGATAAATTTGTCAAATCCATCGCCAGGAACTTTGTCCCCAAACTGGATTCAGCATCTCGCAGCAGGGGCGGGCTAAAGTCCACGCCGAGGAGCGGCGCTTCGTGACCACGCCGGGACAATTCGCGCAGGAAATTCCCGTTGCCGCATCCCAAATCCAGAACGGATTCATCCGCCTGAATCGAATCTAAAATCCGCTTGACGCCGGGCTGCAAACGCCGGCGCGTGGCGGAAAATTCTCCCCCGAAACGGTTGTAAAACTCATGGTTGATTGCGATCACTCTGTCGGCGGTGTCGGAATTCATAGAGGGATTATACCCATTCGGACGCTTCGTAACGGTATAATGCCAGCATGTTATCGGCTCAAAAGATAGAAAAATATTCAAAGGAATTCGAGACGAAGACTCCGCAGGAGATCATCGAATGGGCGGCGGACAGGTTCTGCCCTTACATGGCGATGAGTTCATCCTTCCAAACCCAATCCATGCCGCTGTTGTACATGGCGACGCGCATTATTCCCGATTTACCCATTCTATTCATCGACACGGGCTATCACTTTTGGGATACATTGATGTTCCGTGAGAAGATCGCCCATGACTGGAGTTTGAACATCATCGACCTGCGCCGCTCTTCGCATTGGGATTCCTTTGTGCGTCAAAACGCGCGGACACTGCCCGTGGAAGATCCCAACCTGTGCTGTTATTTGCACAAGGTTCAGCCCATGCAGCAGGCGTTGAAAGGCTACAAGGCGTGGATCAGCGGTATCCGCCGCGACCAGACTTCGATTCGCGCGAAGGCAAATTTTCTCGAATTGCAGGAGAACGGGTTGCTCAAGATCAATCCGCTGTTGAACTGGACGAAGAAGGATGTAAGCGACTATATCGAGGAGCACAACCTTCCGCATCATCCGCTGTACGAAAAAGGTTACCGCAGCGTGGGATGCGCCCCCTGCACCATTGCCATCGGCGTCAATGACGATGAACGCGCCGGGCGTTGGGCGGGGCGCGGCAAGGTGGAATGCGGACTGCATACCAGCATGTTCAGCACCAGGGATATTTCTGAATCTCAAAACGAATTCCGCCTGGACGCAACCAAAAACGCGTAGGGCGTACGGGCAAATTATGGAACTTTCCGAAAGACAACAACGCTGGAGAAAATTCAACGCGCTGACGCCGCAAAAATTGGCGCTGGCGCGTTTGGTGCTGGATGAAATCCGCGATGGCGGCGAGGTGATGCGCTCCCTGCGAAATTATCCGCTCGACGCGGAGCGGGGTGGCTACCTGACCAAAGCCGCGCTGGTCGGCGCGTACAACCAAATGGTGGAAGCGGGCGAGATGGAACCAGACCGCAGCCTGTTGGACAAAATCCGCATGAAGCCGATGCGCACACTTTCGGGCGTGACCACCGTCACCGTTTTGACCAAAGCCTACCCCTGCCCGGGCAAGTGTATTTTTTGTCCCACCGATGTGCGAATGCCCAAGAGTTACCTGCCTGACGAACCCGGCGCGATGCGCGCGCTGGAACACCAGTTCGACCCGTTCGAGCAAGTCCAAGCCCGCCTGCGCGCGCTGGAAAATTTGGGACATCCCACCGACAAAATCGAACTGCTGATTCTCGGCGGCACCTGGTCTTCGTATCGGCGCGACTATCAGGAATGGTTCATTGCGCGCTGCTTCGAAGCGATGAACGAAATTAAACACGAAAGACACAAAGGATACGAAGAAGATCAAAAAAGAATCTCTGTGGACTCTGTGAACTCAGTGGTGAATCTTTCAGCAGCGCAATCGCTCAACGAAGCCGCCGCCCACCGCAACGTGGGACTGGTGATCGAAACCCGCCCCGACGAAATCACTCCCGACGAACTGCGCTGGCTGAGACATCTCGGCGTGACCAAAGTTCAACTCGGCGCGCAAAGTTTGGACGACCACATTTTGGAGATCAACAAGCGCGGGCATGACGTGGAATCCACGCGAAAAGCCGTTGCCCTGCTCCGCGCCGCGGGATTCAAAATCGTCCTGCATTGGATGCCGAACCTGCTGGGCGCGACTCCCGAATCAGATCGCGCCGACTTTGCCAAACTCTGGAGCGGATTCTGTCCCGACGAAATTAAAATCTACCCGAATCAACTGCTTGCCAACGCCGAGTTATACGAATACTGGAAGCGCGGCGAATTCCACCCGTACAGCACGCCCGACCTCGTTGACTTGATCGCAGACATCAAACCGACCATCCCACGCTATTGCCGAGTCAACCGCGTCATCCGCGATATTCCGGGCAATAACGTGGTCGAAGGCAACACGCGCACCAGCCTGCGGCAGGACATTCAAAGCGAGATGAAGAAGCGCGGCACACACTGTCAATGCGTGCGCTGTCGCGAAGTGCGCGGCAAAGTTGTCGATTCAGAAACCTTGCGGCTGGACGACCTCGTCTATCAAGCGGGAACTGCCGAGGAACATTTCATCTCCTTCGTCACACCCGATGACGAGTTGGCGGGTTTTATCCGTTTATCGCTGCCCGCCAAAGATTCCCCGCCAACAGGCATGTCCGATTTGGACGGCGCGGCGCTCATTCGTGAAGTGCATGTCTACGGGCAGTCGCTCTCCTTCGGCGAAGAACAATCTGGAGCCGCCCAACATCTCGGACTCGGCACGCGCCTGCTTGAAGAAGCCGACAACATAGCGCGGCAAAAAGGCTTCTCGCGCATGGCGGTCATCTCCGCCATTGGCACGCGGCATTATTATCTCAACCGCGGATTCGAGCGTGGGGAATATTATCTGGTCAAAAAGATTTAAATTCATTTACCACAAAGTGTCACCAAGCTTTTCAAGGTTTTCCTTCGTGTACCTTCGTGACCCTTTGTGGTTAAAAATCAGGAGTAAATTGAAAACAAAACATTGGATCGCCTTCATCGCCCTCGGCATCATCTGGAGTTCATCCTTCCTGTGGATTAAGATCGGCGTGCAGGAGGCGGGACCCACCGTCCTGGTCGCCTTCCGCATGTTGTTCGGATTCCTCAGCGCCGCCGCGATTGCTGTATACCAAAAAGACCAATTCCCCCGCGACTGGAAGACCTGGGGCATTTACGCCATCCTCGGACCGACAAGCCTCGCCATTCCCATCTTTCTCATCTCATGGGGCGAGCAGACCATCGACTCAGCCGTCGCGTCCATCCTCAATGCCACCGTGCCGCTGTTCACGCTGATCATCGCCCACTTCTATCTCCACGACGATAGGATGTCCCCGCAAAAAGTCATCGGCTTGCTGACTGGCTTTGTGGGCATCGTTATTTTGCTTAGCAAAGACCTGGCGGGCAGCGCCCACAACTCTGCCATCGGACAAGCGGCGGTGATTCTCGCCGCGTTATTTTACGCGGGCAGCGCCGTCTGGGCGCGCAAGGTTACACAGCATGTCGAAGGCGCGGTGCGCGGAGCGGCTCCCCTGCTGACCTCCACCATTTTCATGTGGGCGCTCATGCCGCTGGTCGAACCCAGTTTCAAAATTCCCGTCCTGCCCATCACCTGGGTTGCCGCGCTCTGGCTTGGCGTTCTTGGCTCTGGCATTGCGATGGTGTTGAATTATTATTTGCTGCACGAAATCGGACCCACTCGCAGTACGATGGTCACTTACATCTTCCCGCCCGGCGGCGTGCTGCTCGGCGTCATCTTCCTCGGCGAACAACTCTCGTGGCAATTGTTCGTCGGCGGGGTACTGGTCATCGCCAGCCTGGTCGTTGTCAATTGGAGATCCAAACATGACTGAACATCGTTCTGGTTTTATCGCCATCATCGGACGCCCCAACGTGGGCAAGTCCACCCTGGTCAATGCCCTGCTGGGGCAAAAGGTCGCCGCCGTTTCGCCGCGCCCGCAGACCACCCGCCGCCGCCAACTCGGCATCCTCACCCTCGAAAACGCCCAACTCGTTTTTGTAGATACGCCCGGCATTCATCAGGCGCGTCACAAACTGGGCGAGTTTTTGAACTTTGAAGCGGAAGAAGCCCTCGATGGGGTGGACGTGATTCTCTGGCTGGTGGATGCTTCGACTCAACCGACCGAGGACGACACCCGCATCTCTGACCTGCTCAACCGAACTGCGCTTCGCTCCACCCGATTGCTGGTTCTGAACAAAATGGATTTGGTCAAACCCGAAGACGAGTCCGCCCGCAGCGAGGAATACGACGGATTGTTGAATCGCGCCGAAGTCGTGAAAATCTCAGCCGCGAAAAAAATCGGCGTGGAGCAACTTCTCGAACGACTGATCAGCCTGCTGCCGCAGCGTCCCGCCGAATATCCCGAAGAACAGGTGACCGACTCCTACGAGCGGGACATCGCTGCTGATTTAATCCGCGAAGCCTGCCTGAAAATTTTACGCGACGAAGTGCCGCACAGCCTCGCCGTCCGCGTGGATGAATTCAAGGAGCGCGAGAATGGCATGGCATACATCGCCGCCACCATTTTTGTGGAGCGCGAATCGCAAAAGGGAATCGTCATCGGCGAAGGCGGCAAAATGCTCAAGTCCATCGGCAGCGCCGCCCGCAAAGAAATCGAAGACATGGGCGGGCGCAAAGTCTTCCTTGAAGTCCGCGTAAAAGTCTCCAAAGACTGGCGCGATAACCAGAATATGTTGAATCAGTTTGGGTATATAAAAAGAAAGTGAATAGGGAATAGGTGAGAAGTAAAAAGGAACTTCTCACTTTTTACTTCTCACTTCCTAACTTCCCTTCAACGACCTAAAGCCCTCTCCAAATGCCTCGTGCGCGACCCCGATGACCATGAATGCTTCGGGGTCTATTTCATGCACAATGGCTTTGAGCATTGCCACTTCGGTACGGTTGACCACGGAATATAAAACGGGGCGCGAGTTGCCGGTGTATGCGCCGCGTCCTTCGAGACAGGTCACACCACGTTCCAAATCTTCCAGCACGCGGCTGGAAATTTCCTCTGGTTTTCCTGTGACAATCATCGCCGAGCGGACGGTCTCGCCGCCTTCCAAAACCGTCTCCGAGACAATGCCGCTGACATAAAGCGTAATCATGGCATACAATGCCGCTTTCCAGCCGAAGATAAATCCCGCGCCGAGGATGACCGCCGTATCCACGATGAGATAACTCTGTGTCATCGAAACGCCGCGCCACTTGTTGAGGATGCGGGCAAGGATGTCCGATCCGCCGCTTGTGCCCCTTGCGCGATAGACCAGCCCGTAGCCGATGCCCGCCGTGATGGCTCCATACAACGAGTTGAGGAAGATATCGCCTTTCAGATCGTTAATAAGAATATCCGCTACGCCGCCAGGAAGAAAGAAGGACAGTTTCAGCAACAGGTCGGTGAACAACGAATAGGTCACGATGGCAAAAACCGTCCGCAAGGCAAAGCGATGTCCGCCAAGGAATTTCCAGCCGAGCAAAAAGAGCGGAACATTGCCGACCAGCACCATCAAACCGATGGGCCAGTTTGTAAAATGATTGATCAACTGCGCGATGCCGCTCACCCCGCCCGAAGCCAAATTCGACGGGACGAAGAAAATCCGCAAACTGACCGCCTGAATCAATGCGCCCAGCGCGATGAGAATAAAATCCTGAATGGTTTTCCAATATTTTTTCATGGCGGCGATTTTACTTTGTTTTCATCGTTCTTCACGCGCAGAGAGCGACTAACTTCATGGGCTTGTCAAGAGATTTAACCACGGAGCGCACAGAGATCACAGAGAAAACCTCTTAAAAATCTCTGGGGACTTCGTGTTCTCTGTGGTGAAGATTTTTTAGCCACTCACCACGCGCAACGTTCATCCGTTCCTTTGGTACAATCGCGTTCTATGAAAATCAAAAACTGGCAATTCTGGCTGGGCGTTCTCATCAGCGTCCTATTCATCTGGCTTGCCCTGCGCGGGCTGCATTTGAATGATTTTTGGGGAACGGTTCAACAGGCAAATTACTGGTGGCTGCTGCCCGGCGTTGGCGTATATTTCATCGGTGTTTGGGTGCGGGCGTGGAGATGGCATTACCTGCTGGGACCCATCAAAAAAATCCCGACCAAAACCATGTTCCCCATCACGACCATTGGCTACATGGGAAATAACATCTACCCCGCGCGGGCGGGCGAAGTGTTGCGGGCGGTGATTCTCAAACGCAAGGAAGGCGTGCCTGTCTCGGCGTCGCTTGCCACCATTATCGTGGAGAGAATCTTCGACGGCGTGGTGATGCTGGCGTTCGTCTTCGTCAACCTGCCCGAACTGGCAAAACTGACGGGCGCTTCGGGCTTCGTGGGCAACATTCAGCAGGTGGCGGTTATCGGCACGGGTGCGTTTCTTGGCGCGTTGGCGGTCTTTTTGCTGGCGGCAATGTTCCCGCAGGTGACCATCAAAATCGGGACGTGGTTCATCGAGCGCTTTCTGCCGCAGAGGTTGCGAGAAAAAGTCAGCGGAATCATGCACAAGTTTCTGGATGGGCTGGCTTCGCTGCGCTCCCCCTTCAACGTTTTGATGGTCTTCCTAACCTCGGTCATCATCTGGCTGCTGGAGACGGGCAAATACTGGTTCGTGATGCACGCCTTCGCCTTCAACGTCTCGTTCTTTGCGCTGATGTTGATGAACGGAATCGTCAACCTGGCAACGACCATCCCGTCTGCGCCGGGTTATGTCGGCACCTTCGACGCGCCCGGCATTGCCGTCCTCACCGCCTATGGTGTGGATCAGGCAACAGCGGCGGGATACACCCTCACTCTGCATGTGGCGCTCTGGCTTCCCATCACTTTGCTTGGCATGTACTACATGGCGCGGGAAGGGTTGAAGTGGTCGGATGATTTGAGAGCGGAAGTCAAATGACCGTAGCGACGGTTTGCAAATTGCCGACATGCTTGCAGGTTTTATACGCACTGCGCCGAACTCGGTTCAAATTGGCAACTTGAAAATTCTTGATTACCCCCCCTTAAAATAAAAGCGCCCGGCTAGTTGGGGATGCTTTTATGCAGGTTCAGACCGCCTGCAACCCAACCCGCGCTTTCGCACGTCTACACCAGGTCACTGCGCTTATGATACACCTTTGAGAAATTGGAGTCAAGCAATGAAAATCGCAATAGTCGGAGCAGGGTACGGCGGCATGGTTGCCGCATGGGATTTGAAAAGGGCGGGGCATGACGTGGTCATCTTCGAGTCTGCCGATTATGTCGGCGGGCTGGCAAGCGGTTTCAAGGAGCCGCATTGGGATTGGTCGGTGGAAAAGTTTTATCACCACTGGTTTCAATCGGACAGCGAAATGCTGGGACTGATCCGCGAGTTGGGGCTGGAAGACAAGGTGAGATTCCCCCGCCCGCTGACGGTGATGTACTACAAAAAGAAATGGTATCCCTTCGATTCGATTCTCAAGGCGCTGCTCTTCCCCGGGCTTGGCTTCGGGCTGAACAAAATCCGCTTCGGCTTCGTCGGCTTGTACCTGCGGCTGACGAATAACTGGCGCGCGCTGGAAAAAGTCACTGCCGAAGAATGGATGATGAAGTACGCGGGCAAACAAGTCTACGAGCAGATGTGGAAGCCGCTGCTTGTGGGCAAGTTTGGCTCTTTTTACAAGGATGTCAACATGGCATGGCTTTGGGCGCGGATGCACGCCCGCACCACGCGGTTGGGTACGTTTGAGGGCGGATTCCAAAATTTTGCCGATTTGTTTGCAGAGAAACTGCGGGGGATGGGTGTGGAGATTCGGCTGGGGGCTGGGATTAAGTCCATCGGACGGAATCAGGCTGGGGCGGGGTTGCTGGTGGACGGCGAATCCTTCGACAGGGTTTTGGTCACGTCATCCCCCAATGCAATGGCGAAGTTATGTCCCGAACTGCCTAAGAATTATTTGAAAGGCTTGCTTGACCTCAAATCGATGGGCGCGGTGGTGATGACGCTGGCGCTGAAACAACCGCTCTCGAATCAGGGCTTTTACTGGTTCAACGTGCCTAAGGAGGAAGGCTACCCGTTCCTGGCGCTGGTGGAGCATACCAACTTTGTGCCGAAGGAAAACTTCGGCGGCGACTACATCGTTTACGCGGGCGACTACCTTGAACTGGGTCACGAATATTTTTCGATGAGCGACGACGAATTGCTGGAGCGGTTTATCCCCGCCTTCCAAAAATTCAACCCTGACTTCAAACGCGATTGGGTGAAAAAGATTTGGGTTTACAAAACCAATTACGCCCAGCCCGTGCCGCTGGTCAATCACTCGCGGAATATCCCCGCCATTCAAACGCCCATCGAAGGGTTGTACTTCGCCTCGATGAGTCAGGTCTATCCCTGGGATCGCGGCACAAACTTCGCGGTGGAGATTGGCAGAAAAGCCGCAAGGATGATGAAGTAACTATCGACAAACCGCCATTGCTTCCCAAACATACTTCGGGTTCCTGTATCGCTGGATGACGTTCTCTTCGAGAAAACGAATATCCCAGCCATGCAGGAACTTTTTTACGCCGGATTCGTCAAAGAATCGCTTTGTCCATGCGCCAACACGATAGAAGTTGGGTTCGATTTCCTCGCTGGATGCCGCGCCGTAATGGAAGTCTTTCGTCGAGTTGAAACGCGCGATCAGGACTCCGCCCGGCTGGAGACAGCGCCGCAACTCTGATTCGATTTGCAGGGTCTTGTCCCATGAAAAATAATGCAGGCTGAGGCTGGCAAGGATGACCGCCATGCTGTGATCCGAAAAAGGCAGCGGGTTGGCAAGGTTCAGTTGGAGAATCCCAGCCTGGGGCGCGGCTTGGGCGCACTCCCGCAGCTTGCCGCCCGCAATGTCGGCGGCGGTCACATCGCATCCCGCAGAAACCAGTTCCACCGTATCCCATCCGCTTCCGCAGCCGAGTTCCAGAATCCGTCCGCCTGCCGAGGTTTTGCAAATCAAGTCCAGCCATTTTTCCAACCAGGGATCGTTTTTCATGCAGTCGAGTATACGCCAAAATAGCCCCTGCTGTTTTTTAGCGATAACATACAAAACTGTTATTCGCTATCCGCATAAATCGCGCATGTGTATAATAGTACAAACGGAGTGTTGTCCAGTAAGAATTGGTATGATAAAAAAACACCATGGCATATAAAAGTGAAAATCGGGCAAGGGCATTTCATCATGCGTGGGAGATCATCAGCAGGGACGATTCCATTCCTGTGGATGAAAAAAAGGGCATACTGAAATTAATTCAGGTATTGGTTGAGGTTGCCGAAGCGTCGCCCCACAACATCAAAAAAGACGAACAGGAAAAGCTATATACGCAAGAGATCGTTTCCAAGCATTCGCTGATGACGCTGGTCAAACAGCAGGCGGATGAATTGAACGCGCTGCGAAGCCTGAGCCTGAATTTGACCTCCAGCCTCGACCTGCAAACCGTGCTGGAGGCGGTGGTCACCGAAGCGATGCGGCTGGTAAAGCACGCGCGGGCGGCGCATATTTTTTTGTATTCGCACGGAAAATTAAACTTCGGCGCCTCGTTGAATGCAAACGGCGACAAGAATGCGCCAGTCTCCATGCCGCGGAAAGACGGGCTGACATATCATGTAATCAACAGCGGGGAAAAGACCATCGTCGAGGATATGGCTCACCATCCCATTTATATTAATGCCCCCGCAGATTGGACGGGGTCGATCATCGGCGTTCCGCTCAAGTTCAATAATTCCATCGTTGGCGTGATGAACCTTTCGAGATCGACCACGGGGGGCTTCACCCGCGCGGAATTGCGTTTGATCGAACTCCTCGCCGACCAGGCGGCAGTGGCGATTTCCAATGCAAGCCTGCACAAGATCGTTGCGGAGCAAGCCAATACCGACAGCCTGACCGGGCTGCCCAATCGCCGCGCGTTGGAGGATCGCCTGCAAGAGGATATCCGTTATGCGCATCGCATGAATTCCAAGTTCTCGGTGGTGATGATGGATATGGATGGGTTCAAATCAGTAAACGATATATATGGTCACGTCGTGGGCGACGAAGTCCTTCACGCGGTATTTGGCTATTTGGCTGAAAACGTGCGCCCAACCGACTTTCTCGCCCGTTATGGCGGAGATGAACTGACCCTGATTATTCGCGATGCCAGCGTGGAAGTCGCGCAGATGGTCACAGCCAAACTTATCGAGTTGATGAAGGGGTTCGAGTTTGCGTTTCCCGGCAGTCAAAAACCCCAATTGGGAATTACCGCCGGCATTGCAGTTTATCCCATCCATGCGCATAATGCCGGCGACTTGTTGCGCGCCGCAGATGCCGCTTTATACCAGGGGAAGAAACATAATCGCGGCTCCTTCGTGGTTGCCAAATTGGTTACAGGTCCGTTGCGCCCGGTATCCATCCGTCAGGCGGACAGGAAATAAAACAAGCCGCGTTGTAACCAAATATGGGCGCGCGGGGTTATAAAAACAAATTCGATTCTGGAGATGTATCCATGCCCCGAAAAGTCAAATTGATTCTCAACCCCATGGCGGATTTGGGTCGCGCCTGGAAGACCGCCAACGACCTCCGTCCCATCGCGCAGGAATTCAGGGGCGAACTTTCGTGGAGCGGAACGGTCTATCCGACCCACGCCATCGAACTGGCAAGGCAGGCTGCCGACGAAGGCTGTGACCTGGTTGTCGCGATGGGCGGGGACGGCACGGTTCATGAAGTGGTCAACGGGTTAATGCAAGTCCCCGCAGAACGGCGACCAACCCTGGGCGTCGTCCCGATTGGATCGGGCAACGACTTCGCCTTTTCGATGGGTATCAAAGGCAAATCCGCGCAGGCGCTTGCCAACGCCCTCAAAGCGGAATCCATCCAGACGGTTGACCTCGGCAAAATGACCGACGAGCACGGGCGGGTGGAATACTTCGACAATACCATCGGCATTGGTTTCGACGCGGTGGTGACGATCCGCTCGCACAAACTGCCCATTGTCAAAGGCTTCATGATGTACCTGACGGCGGTGTTGCAAACCATCATCCTGAACCACAACCCTGCCCACATGAAACTCGAAACCGAATCCCAAACATGGGAGCAGGATGTCATCATGCTTACCCTTTGCAACGGACAGCGTGAAGGCGGCGGGTTCATGCTCTCGCCCAACTCCAAAAACGACGACGGCAAATTGGAGTTCCTGACCGTGGACAGGCTTTCACGACCCGCCATGCTGCGCCTCTTGCCGGAATTCATCAACGGTACGCACATGCGCTTCAAACAAGTCCGCATGGGAGAATTCAAGACGATGAAGATTTCTTCGAACCTCCCGCTTTACATCCACGCCGACGGGGAAATCTACACCAGTTTCGGCAGCAACCTGCGCGGGGCAAGTTTCGAGATCGTGCCGGGGGCATTGAAGGTTGTAAAAGGCTAATCAGGTAGACAGGTAAACAAGTAGACAGGTACAATACGTGTATACCTGTTTACTTGTCTACTTATCCCATGCCCGACCTCTATCACACCTTCCTCAAATATGACCTCGGACATCTCCGCATCGTGGCGGGGCTGTGGGGATTGGAATTGGAATCGAACGAGGCGGATCCCGCCGCCGAAGAACTCGCCGCTGCGCTTCTCGACCCCGAGCCTGTCCATGAGACGATGGAGATTCTCCCCCCCGATTCTTTGACCGCGTTGAAGGCTTTGGCGGCTTCCAACGGCAAGATGGAGTGGAGCGCCTTCGCCCGCAGGTTCGGCGAGATCCGCGAGATGGGAGCGGGCAAACGCGACCGCGAACGTCCGCACCTCAAACCCGTATCCGCAACCGAGACCCTTTTTTATCGCGGATTCATCGCGAAGGCATTTTTCGACTCAGACAAGGGCGCACAGGAATTCGCCTACATCCCCGAAGATTTATTGGAACTACTCAAACTCGAAGGCTTTGAAGAAAAGAAGGGGGAGCCGCTCGGTCGTCCCGCCACACCTGTGGAAAAGGCTTTCGAGATTCCCGCTACAGACCACATTCTTGATGACGCCACCACCCTGCTTGCTGCGCTGCGTTTGGAAATGACTGGTTTCCAACCCGACCTACAGTTAGTTGCCCTGCTGACAACGGCGGGGATTTTGAAGAAGGGCGTTCTCCAAGCCGAAAAAGTCAAAGCCTTTCTCGAAGCCTCCCGCGCCGACGCGTTGAACATGCTCGCCGAAGCATGGAAATCTTCGCAAACTTTTGATGAACTGCGACTCGTCCCCAGTTTGATCTGCGAAGGCGAGTGGACAAACCAGCCGCAAATCACGCGTGAGTTTCTGCTGGACTTGGTCAATGCAATTCCGCAAAACAAATGGTGGAGCATTCCCGCCTTCGTCCGCGCGGTCAAGGAAAAATATCCCGACTTCCAGCGTCCTGCGGGTGATTATGACTCGTGGTTCATCAAACGCGCGTCAGACGGTCAATACCTGCGCGGATTCGCCTACTGGGATCAAGTGGACGGCGCGTTGATCAAGCAATTTATCCAGACCCTGCACTGGCTCGGCATGGCAGATTTGGCTGCGACGGAAGAGGGCAAGGATGCGGCGGCGTTTCGGGTGGCAACGTTGAACGTTCAACTGCCTGCCCTGAGCCTGTCGAAGGGTTCAACGTTTAACGGAAAGCTCAGCGTCACTTCCAACGGCAAAATCACCGTATCCCGTTTTTTCTCCCGCGTGGCGCGGTATCAAATCTCGCGCTTTTGCGAGTGGGAGGAGCCGAAGGCGGATGACTTCATTTACCAGGTGACGGCGCGTTCGCTGTCCCATGCCAAAGAGCAGGGACTGCAAGCCGGTCAACTGCTGGCATTGCTGGTGAAGTACACCAACTCGGCAGTGCCGCCTGCGTTGGTGAAGGCGCTCAAGCAATGGGAGTCGCATGGAACCGAGGCTCGGGTGAGGACACTGCCCGTGCTAAGAGTCTCCAAACCCGAGATTTTGGACGAGTTGAGAAAATCGAAGGCAGGGAAGTTTTTGGGCGAAGTCCTCAGCCCGACGGCGGTGGTCGTCAAAAACGGGGCGGAGTCCAAAGTGCTTGCCGCGCTTGCCGAGATGGGTCTGCTGGCGGAAGTCGAATCCTGATGCTCTGAAAGATGGGGGCATTTTGTAAACGGGACTAAAATCAGCCCATGCGACGTTCCTTGCTCCCTCTTTTGTTTCTGCTTTTCCTGATCTCCTGTCAAGCGCCATTGTGGACATTGCCATCGGAGTTCGACGCGTCGAAAGTCGGAACGACGGAATACGATGTGACCTATTGCCAGCCAAACGGGCAACCTCTCAAGTTGGATGTTTATTATCCGTCCCAGGTCAGGCGCGGTTGGTCTGCGGTGGTCTTCGCGCATGGCGGCTCCTGGTCGGCGGGCGACAAGAGCATGTTGACTTTTGTCGATGTGAATAAAATGCGGCAGTCTGGAATCCTGCTCGTCTCTGTCGATTACCGTCTCGCGCCCGAATATCAATTCCCCGCGATGATCGAAGATGTGAAGTGCGCCGTGCGTTATTTGCGCGCCCATGCCGGGGAATATAACCTCGATCCTGAGCGAATCGGGGCGATGGGCGGCAGCGCAGGCGGACATCTTGCCGCGCTGCTTGGGGTGACAGACCCTTCAGCCGGGTTTGAAGTCGGGGAATATCTGGAATATTCCAGCCGCGTGAGGGCGGTGATTTCGATCAGCGGACTTTCGGATTTAACCCCGCCATTTACCGCCAAATTGTTCTTCGACCGAATGTCGATTTTCGGCACCACCAAACAAAGTGACCCGATCTTTCGACAAGCCAGCCCCGTTAAACATATCACAGTGGACGACCCGCCTTTTTTGATTATTCACGGGGAACAGGATGAAACCGTGCCGATCAACCAGTCCGATATTCTGTTCAGGGAATTACAGGCAGCCGGCTTGGAAGCGGAGTTCATCCGGGTAAAAAACGCGGACCATTCCTACGAGTCAGTCGGGGACGCGCCCATCTCCCCCTCAGCCAGTGAAATCGTAAATTCGATTATGAAGTTTTGGGAAAAGAACCTGGTGAAATAAGCCCCGACAAAAAAACTACATCTCAACCATGCAGGGCGCTTCGTCTTTGACGATGACGCTTTCGCCGTTGGGGAAGGTGACGGTGGTTTGCTCCAGCCCGCGCACGACGGTCAATCCTTTATATTTGATGGTCACCGCCCAGGGGAAAAGGTTTTTGCCTTCGAGTTTGATTTTGCGTTGCGAGAGGATGGTTACGCCCAGGGTCTGCATAAACAAGCCGACGGGGGCAAGCCCTTGCAGGGAATTTCTCTCGCCGATCCCCGTGCCCATCTCGGCGTGATAACGCTGGTAGAAGGCGCGGTTTTGCTTTAAGCTTTGGATGACGGCATTCATCAGGTGGGCGGTCAGGCGGGTGGCTTCGGCGCGGAAACCGTATGCCAGCAAGCCTTCGCCGATGAACTGGTTCCAGGGGAGTAAAACGCCCATCGCAACCGCATCCGCTTCGGGGTCGGGAGAGGCGGAGAGGGCGGGCAAGCCGAAGGGGCGGTCGAAGCGGTCGGAGGTCATCAAGTTTCGCCCGATCAAAGCATTTGCCTGTTGCGGTTCGGGGACGCGCGCCCAAAGCGGCAGGGCGAGGGTCAAATCTTCGCCTGTGGTGTCGATCAGCTTGACGATGATTTTATCTTTTTCATCCAAGCCCGTCACGCTGACCCTGCCGACGCGGGTGAATAGTTTTTGGGTGGTGGCAACCAGCCCGCCCGTGCGCCACTGGAATTGATGCCCGTAGATGGTTTCGACTTCGCCCTTGGTCTTGGTGAAGTATTCGCTGATTTCCACTTCGGGACGTTTGGCGGCGGGGCTTTCGGTTTGAATCTCGACCAGCAAGCGGACGCCTGTCTCGAACTCTTCTTTGGGGCGCATGTTTCCATTGCCCTTTTTCTTTGCGATCACTTTGCCTGTGGAAATTTGTTTGGTTTCGCGGTCGCGGTAGGCGTAGAAACTTTGGTCGGCGTTCCAGCCGGCGGCGAGGGCGGTCTTGAGAATTTCTGCCTGCGCGGTCACCAGCACGGTTTCTTCGGCGGGCTTGCCCAGTTGGCGGGCGATGGCTTCGATGGATTTGGCTTCGCGGTGGAGCAGGGCTTCGAGCGAAGGGCTGTGAACCAGCGAAATATCCAGTCCCTGCGACCAGGGGTGCCAGACATCGAAGAGGGGGTTGTCGTCGAAACCCGTTTGCAGGAGGTTGTCCCATTCGGGCGAGCCGTCGCGGTTGCGGTCGTGCGCCGAGGAAAACCATGACCAGAAAAATTTGAGCAGTTTCGGGAAGGCTTCGGCAAGGAAGGCTTCGTCTGCGGTTGCCTGAAAATATTTCCAGGTCAGGCTGGCAAGCAGGGGGGCGGCGAGCAATTTTCCGCGCTGACCTGCGATACCTGGCTTGCCGTCCATCTCGCCGTCTTCGTCCTGCGTGGCGAGAAAGTTGAGGAGCAGATTCTTCGTCACCTGCGGCGCGCCGTGCAAAACGCTGGCGAGATACCAAACGTCCAGCGGCGTCTGACCGTTCCACGATGGGGGATAATCTGCGCCGTCGCCTTTGCGCGAGAAGCCGTTATCTACGTGGCGGGCAGAGACGAAGGACGGGTGCGGCAAATGTTCGCTTTCGCCGAAGAACAAGCCGAGGGCGGCAGTCTGGCTGAAGGCAAGGGCGGCGTCCCAATCGGGGTCGCCGCTGCGGATGTCGAGAGTCTGCGAGGCGTTGAGTAATTCGATGCGGGCGCGTTCCGCGTCCCAGGCGCGGGCGGCGGAGCGGCGGGCAAGTTCAAAGGAAGTGGCGACGGTATCCAGCGCGGCTTCGGCGAAGGCAATCTGCCGCGTTGCGCCGGGTCCCAACTCCAGTTCGACCATGAGCGAGGCATGGGTTCCTGTGCCATGCTTGGGTCCGCCCGTCATGAAAATCACGGGGGCAATTCCGCTGGTTTGTCCTGCCAGAATATTGACGAGTTGCTGTTGGGTGGTGATGATGGATTGACCGTCGAGCGGCTGGAGAACGGCGCAAACTTCCAGTTTGATCTGGCGCACGGCGGTGCTTTTATTGGTCAGCGTGACCCGCCCCGCTACCGCGTGAGATTCGGGAACCCAGTATTCGGCGGCAACTTGCAATGCTTCGAAGGGAACAAAATCGAGGGCTAGGAAGTTTGAGTAGGAGCGGCGCAGCGACGGTTTGCCCGCGAAGGTGTTAGGGTCTGTGAGCGAAACATTATTCTCGGTGAAGCGTAGGAAAATCCGCATGGAGCGGGCGCGCAGACCGAAGGTGGTGTAGAGTGAGACGAAGGCGCGTTCGGCATCGGGAGAGCCGAGTTCCACCTCCCAGATATGGTCGTTGAGGTAGTCAGGCTGGCTCAGGCGGGCATCCGCTGCCAGGGAAAGGTAAAGCGGGTCGCCAGGATGTAAAGACCAATCGCGCATGGCTCCAATTGTAAGAGCGAAACGGCGGGAGGTCAAAGGTATAATTTGGTTGGCTGGTTGGTTCGTTGGCTGGTTGGCTAGTCAAAACCAGTCAACCAGGCGACTAGGCGACTAGGCGACCAGCAGACTAGAAGACTAGAAGACCAGCAGACCAGCAGACAAGGAGACTATTATGCCAGGACTTTATTTTGAAGAATTTTCGATTGGGCAAAAGATTACCACGGTGGGGCGGACGGTGGGCGAGTCGGATATTTTCGGCTTTGCGGGGCTGACGGGGGATTTCAACCAAATTCACACCGACGCGGCGTTTGCCAGCCAGACCCAGTTTGGGCAACGCATCGCGCACGGGCTGCTGGGCTTGTCCATCGCCGTCGGCTTGATTATGCGGACGGGGTTGCTCGAAGGGACGGTGCTTGCCTTCCGCGAAATCAACGAGTGGAAGTTTGTCAAGCCGTTTTTTATCGGCGACACCATTTCCGCCGAGTTGGAAGTGACCGAAACCAAAGCCCTGCCGCGCATCGGCGGCGGCTCGATGACCGCGCTGGTGACGGTCAAAAATCAAAATGGCGAGACCTGCCAGAAGGGTTCGTTGAACCTGCTGGTGTTGAGCAAGCCGAAATAAACCACAGATGAAAGCAGATAAACACAGATAAAATCATTTTTCATCCGTGTTTATCTGTGGTGAATAATTATGAGCAACGAAGACAACGACCGATTACGCCGAATTCTTAGGTCAGAGGAAGAGACGCAAGCGACGCCGCCCCCTGCGCCTGTTGAGCCGCCTTCCTCCATCACCGACAAATATTACCGCCCCGCGCTGGACAAGGACAACATGCCCCTGCCGCGCCGCGTGAATGAAATTGACATCGAAGGCACGCGGGTCACGCCTGCCGCCTACACCCCCACGCAACAACCTAACTTCGAGCGCCCAGCGCCCAGCGTTCAACGCCCGCCGCAAATCAACGCAACACGCACCACGTCCAACGTCCCACACCCCACGCCCTCATCCGTTATCCCTCATCCCTTTAGAAGTTGGGGCTGCCTCCTGCGCGGGTTGGTCGTCTCGGCGTTCATTGCCGTCGTCATCGGGCTGATTGGCGGTTCGTATTTCGTTTACAAATATGCCCAAATTGCCAGCGACCTGCCGGACGTGGGCGACTTGAAGAACCGCGCCTCGCAGTTCGAGACCACCCGCATCCTCGACCGCAACGGGCAAGTCTTGTATGAAATTCTCGACCCCAGCGCGGGACGCCGCACTTACATCCCGCTTTCGGAAATTTCGCCCAACCTGGTCGCCGCCACCATCGCCACCGAAGACAAGGAATTTTACAACCACCCTGGCTTTGACCTTCCCGCCATCATCCGCGCCCTGTGGCAAAACTATCGCACCGACGGGCAGGGCGGCGGCGCATCCACCATCACCCAGCAACTGGCGCGCGCGCTTTTGCTCTCGCCCGAAGAACGCACCCAACGGACATACACCCGCAAGACGCGCGAAATCATCCTTGCCGCAGAAATTACCCGCCGCTATAGCAAGGATGAAATCCTCGAACTCTACCTGAACGAAATCTACTACGGCAACCTCGCCTACGGAATCGAAGCCGCCGCCGAAACCTACTTCGGCAAATCAGCCAAAGACCTGACTTTGGGCGAAGCCGCCTTCCTCGCAGGCTTGCCGCAATCGCCCGCCGTGTACGACATCTACACCAACCCCGAAGATACCCTCATCCGTCAGCAACAGGTTTTGGTCTTGATGTTCGAGGCAAGCGCTCAAAACAACTGCATCCCCGTCAGCAACAGCGAGACGCCCGTCTGCGTTGACCCCGTCGCGGCGACCCAGGCGGCAAACGAGATGAAGTCCTACGCCTTCCGCCCGCTTTCGTTCGACTCGAAATATCCGCATTGGGTGAACTTCGTCCGCGCCCAACTGGAGGAGCAGTACGACGCCCAAACCATCTACCGCTCTGGCTTTGTCGTGTACACCACCCTCGACCCGACTTTGCAGGACACCGCCCAGGCTTTGGTCACGAATCAAGTCGCGGCAATGGTCGATAACAACACCAAGAACGGCGCGTTGGTTTCCATCCGCCCCGCAACGGGGGAGATTTTGGCGATGGTCGGCTCGCCCGATTTCAACAACGATGCGATTTCTGGACAAATCAACATGGCGACCAGTCCCACCCGCCAGCCTGGTTCATCCATCAAGCCTTTTACCTACCTCGCGGCTTTTGAAAAAGGCTGGACGCCCTCGACCCTGATTTGGGACGTGCCGACCCAGTTTCCCGACGGCGCCAACCCGCCCTACGAACCGCGCAACTACGACGGCAAATTTCACGGCGGCTTGAGCGTCAGAATCGCCCTCGCTAACTCGTTCAACATCCCCGCTGTCAAAGCGCTGGAATTTGTCGGCATTTACGACGACCCAGCCACCGAACAAAAAGAAGGCTTGATTGGCATGGCAGAACGGCTCGGAATCACCTCGCTCACCCGCGAAGATTACGGGCTTTCGCTGACCCTCGGCGGCGGCGACGTGAGCCTGCTCGACATGGCATCCGCTTACGCGGTCATTGCCAACGGCGGCGTAAAAGTCCCGCCCGTCGCCATTCTCAAAATCACCGACTTTGCGGGCAACGTGATTTACGAGTACCAACCGCAGGCGGGCGAACAAGTCATTCGCGCCGAACACGCCTATTTGATTTCCTCCATCCTCTCGGATAACGAAGCGCGTTCCTTCACCTTCGGGCGAAACTCTGCGCTCAACCTTTCCTTTCCCGTCGCGGCAAAAACGGGAACCACCAACGACATCCGCGACAACTGGACGATGGGTTACACCCCCGACCTGGCGACCGGCGTTTGGGTGGGCAATGCCGATTACACGCCGATGGTCAGTTCATCGGGACTCAGCGGCGCGGCGCCCGTCTGGTCGCAGTTCATGGAATTTGCTGTGCCACACCTCACCAACGGCGCGCCGACCCCGTTCAACCGTCCCGCAGGCGTGGTGGATTTGATTGTCTGCCGACTGTCTGGCACGCTCCCATCCGACGCCTGCAAGGCGCAATCCACCGAAATTTTCGCCGCCGACCAGCCGCCGCTTCCGCCCGAACAAGACCTGCTGCGCAAAGCCAAAATTGATTTGTGGACAGGGCTGGAAGCATCCAAAGCCTGCGAAGGTCCCAGCGAAGAAGAGACGGTTTTGAACGTCAGCGACAAATGGGCGCGAGACTGGCTCGGAACCGAAGACGGAAAATTCTGGCTCGAAGATCGCGGACTTCCCCGCAAACCGTACTATGCGCCCGAACGCAAATGCGGCGACGACGACCCGCAGCCGATTCTCGAACTTGCACTCGAAGACGGAAAAGTGATCACCGATTCGATGCTCGAAATCAAAGGCTCTGCCGCCGCTGACGGTGGATTCAAGAAATGGGTCCTGGAGTACGGCTTGGGCGCCGACCCCGCTGCCTGGACGGTTCTGTCGGAGAGCGACAAGCCCGTCAAAAATGGGACGCTTCATTCGTGGAATGTGTCCAGTCTGTCGAACGGCGTAATTTCCCTGCGCCTGACCCTGATCGGCGATAAAACGGATTTGGACAAACACATCAGGCTGAATCTCAACCTGCCAATTCCCACCGTACCCACGTCCACCCCAACCGAAACGCCCACGCCGACCCTTCCGCCCACCGAAACACCCACGCCGGAAATTATCATCCCGCCCAGCGATACGCCCGTTCCCAGCGAGACTCCCACCGAAACGCCGACAACGCTGCCGTAATTGGAACAAGAAAAAAGGACGCCCTTCGTTTGAAGAGCGTCCTTTTTGTTTAGCGTTCCCTGAGCTCAACCCCGCCGTCGCGGAGGCTTTTCTCCGTCGCCGTCTCTGCATCGCCGATGACGACCTCCACAGGGGTGGCGATAATGAACAGCCTGCCCCAACTGGAATTGCCGTTATTTTCGATGCAGGTTTGCAGGGTCAGATGATAGTCGCCGCGATAGACCTTGTTGAAGAGTTCCTCGGCGGTAAAACTGGTTTGGGTTTCCAAGTCCTTGAACTGGCTGTAGGGGTTGAATGGATCCAAAGCCTGGTAGCGCTGGATGTTTTGCACCATGAAAGTTTCGGTGCGTCCATCCCCGTAAACCAGGGCAATCAGGCTGCCCGTTTGAATGTTGGAGAAGAACGCGCCTGCATGGGTGTTGTGCGCCAGCAGACCCACGTTTCCAACTGCTGAAGCGATGCCAAATTGCGTCACCACCGAGTCGGCTTCGGAAACATATCCAGCGTATCCCGAGGGCTGCTGTTCCACGGCAAATGCCATCACGTTGGGGACATAAACGCCGCGCAAGGTGGAGGCGTTTCCATCCCTGACCGCTTCGACGAATGTGTCCAAAGCAGGGAGCGGAGCAGGCGCGTCTTCCGCGTAGACTGATACGGGAAACACGAACGCGCAAACCAGCAAGAGAACCAGCGCGACGGCTATTCGGTTTTTTAATTGGGAAAGATCAAATCTGGATGCCATGAAAAACTCCTTCATTTGAGCATCCAGATTTCCTGCATTTATGAAACTGTCGAAATCTCGATTGCTCGTTTTCGGCAGCCTGGCAATCGTGCCCGTTTGGAAACGGGGGTAGACCCATGGCTTTGCGTCCCTGCCTTTCGGCAGGTTTGCGATTTATCGCTACGATTTGGTTTTAAGGTTCAAACAAAAACGGGTCTGACATTTGCCAGACCCGCGGAAGGAAGCATGAAAATGCTGGGATGTAATCTTCGGCGGTCTGGCGATCCTGGCTGTGATTTCACAACTTTAGACCCATGACTTTGCGTCGCTGCCTTTCGGCAGGTTTGCGGTTTATCGGATGTTTTCTACTTCCAGTTTAGCACAGATCAGGATTTTTGGCTTTTCAGTTTGGAAATGTCGCCTTTTATTTTCGCAAGGCGGGGTCTTCTGTGACGTTTCTGGAGAGCGTATAGCCGTTGTTTTGGTGCAACCCTCTCCATTGACTTTTATGGCTTGTAGATTAAAATAGTATTAGTACCTTTCAGTTTTGAAAGGAAACTGCAAAGTTTTGGCAGGTTCTTTGCAGTTTCGAAAAACGCCGCAAGGCATATTTTTTTTATCAAAAACCCAAACGAATTTTTAATTTCAATTGCCATTATTTTTTTAGTTTGGTTTTTCAATTCAGCGCCGCCCTGCATTCAGCAGGGAATCACGAAGGATCAGACAAATGAAAAGCAGAGTTCAGGAACTGGCAGAAAGAATAAACATGTCTTGCGATGAGTTCATCGGAGAAATGCGCAAACGCGGATGCAGCGAGCCGACCGCGCTTAAAATCTGGAATGGGGAATATGAAGAGTTCGTGGATTACAACGACAACAACATCCAATTGAGTAATTTGCGCAAGGCAGCCGCAGTATTAAGCGTTCGAACGGGGTCGCTGATTCCGAAATAAACCAACCAAATTGTTTCGACGACAATTTAAGAAAGAAAAAGTGAGGAAAGTATTATGATAAAAAGCCAATGGTTTCCCAAAGTTTTATCTGCAATTATGATTGTGATGCTTGCGCTGGCTGTTTTACCCGTCACACCGGCGAGGGCGGCAAATTGCGCCAATAACAATAATACGAGATATCGTTCTGCGGCAAACGGCAACTGGAATTCTGCCGCAACGTGGGAATGCTCTGATGATGGGGTCATTTGGCAGGTTCCAACGACAAACACGCCCAGGTCGAATAATAATACTATTACTGTGCGTAATGGCTATACAGTTACTGTTACTACTGACGTTACTGTGGACCAAGTTACCGTTGAATCTGGCGGGCAAGTGAATATCAATAATGGCGATACATGGACAATTAATGATGGAACTGGAACTGACCTTACCGTAAACGGGACTGTTCAAAATTCAGGGGCAATTGAAGATACAGGTAATTCACAGATAATTTTCAACTCGGCAAGCGTTTACCGCCATTCACAAAATGGGGGTTCCATACCCTCTGCCGCCGATTTTGACACCGTGACATGGGATGCCGCATCGACCGTCGAGGTGACAGGCGTAACAAACAATGCTCCCAGCGGTCTCGCGCAGTCGTTTGGAAATTTTACCTGGAACAATACTTCGCAAAATTCGGATATCAGCCTGGCGGGGAACCTCACAGACATTAATGGCGATTTCACAATCGGTAGCACAGGCTCCCGGTCGTTGCGCCTTCTTAATAGCGGAGGCACCGCGGGTTCCCCTTTCGTATTGGATGTCGCGGGTAATTTTTCTCAATCGAATGGCACTTTCTATATTGCGGGAAATCTTGCCGGAGGGACACCTTACAGTACAATGACAGTTCACGGCAACGTTTCGCTGACAGGAGGGACGCTAAACATAAATGGGGATACAGGTGTGGGCACATTGGGTGTTGCGGGGAATTTCAGCCATACAGCGGGCACGATAACAGAAACCAGTTCAGGAACAGCTAATATCTTTTTCAATGGTGCGGGTACGCAAACTTACACTTCCGGCGGAACGGTTTCAAATACCATTAATTTTACTGTCAACAACGGCTCAACGCTAATGACTGGCGCCAGCCTGGTTGGCAATGGTAGTAGCGGGACTTTTACGCTTGCGGCGGGTGGAACGCTTGGAATTGGGGATGCGGCGGGAATTACTGTATCCGGCGCAACAGGAAATATCCGCGTAACCGGCACACGCGCATTCAATAACGGCGCAAATTATATTTACAATGGCTCGACACAATCCACAGGTAATGGTCTGCCGGCGACGGTCAATAACCTGACAATTAACAGCACTGTGGGCGCGACTCTCACCAACAGCGCAATAGTAAACGGCGTTTTTACGCTTGGCAGCGACTTGAATATCGGCGCGAACACCTTGACTCTCAATAACACAGTTACCTGCGGCGGGAGTCTTACCAGCGCGAACACCGGCACGGTCATCTACAATAGCAATGGATCGCAAAGTATTTGCGCTGCGACCTATGGCAACCTGAGCACTGCCACCGGCGGAGTCAAAACACTGGCTGGCGCCATCACTGCCAATGGGAATATCAATATTGGCGCGGGCACAACGCTCGCCACCGGCGGCAACTCCATCAACGCCCGCGGCAATTGGACAAACGGCGGGACATTCACCCACGGCAACGGCACGGTGACTTTCGACGGCAGCGGGGCGCAAGCTATCAACGGCGCCAACAATTGGTATAACCTGGCGGTCACCGGCGCTGCGGCAAGGACTGTCACCTTCCAAAGCGGCGTGACGCAGGCGGTTGCCAATTCGTTGACCTTCACCGGCGCTGCGGGGCAGTTGTTGACTCTGGCTCCGGGAACCCCCGCTACCGCCTGGCGGCTGACCGCGCCAGCGACACAATCGGTATCCTACGTCAACGCTTCCTACTCTGACGCGAGCAGCGGGACAACGGTCAATGCCGCAAACGGGACGAATGTGAACGGCGGAAACAATATCAACTGGAACTTCAATACGCCTCCGTCGATCAACTCCAACGGCGGCGGGAATACCGCAGCGATCAACGTAGCCGAGAATAACACCGCCGTCACCACCGTCACCGCGCTAGATGCAGAAGCGCCTCCCCAGGTTCTGACCTACACGATCACTGGCGGCGCGGATTCAGGCTTCTTCAACCTTGACTCTTCCAGCGGCGACCTGACCTTCATCTCTGCGCC
>Ga0172367_10001375_pt1 | contig 35509 bp, 28 predicted proteins | sample Lak10m_FD_114542 | JGI IMG/M metagenome (GOLD analysis project Ga0172367, IMG submission 114542) | Freshwater microbial communities from Kabuno Bay, South-Kivu, Congo - kab_022012_10m | ecosystem: Environmental > Aquatic > Freshwater > Lake | place: Democratic Republic of the Congo: South-Kivu... | reverse complement strand
TTGGAAAACCATAACGCTCTTCCCACTTTCGCAACGTTGCAATTGAAATTCCTGTTTCTCTTGAAACTAATCCGATAGAAAACATATTCTCCTAATAAACGACATTTAAAATTCAAGTTTATTAGAACAGCGTTATTATCGCAGAACAAACACGGCGTGGATTTTAGCAAAATAAAAAATTTTTTGTCGAGATTTAAAAGTAGACAAATTGAGTTTTCCGATGCGTAACGTCAATTTTGTAATATCACAATTTTATAATCAGTGCGTTTTTTTATCACGCCTGCCAGCACTACAGTTACAGCTTGTTTGGTGCGATAATGGCACGCGAGAATCTCTTTTTTATTTCCACATCACTTAGGATTACTTTATGAGTAACAACTTTTTTTCAGACATCACAGGGCAAACAGATGTCGATCCTGCCGAAACTCAAGAATGGATTGAAGCATTGCAATCTGTTTTAGAAAATGAAGGCAGTGAACGCGCCCATTTCTTAATTGAACGATTGGTTGCTGTGACGCGCCACGCGGGTTTTGATATTCCGTTTAGTGCTAATACCGCTTATCTCAATACCATTCCTGTCGAAAGACAAGCTCAATTCCCAGGTGATGCGACGCTTGAACACCGTATTCGTTCGTATGTACGTTGGAATGCGATGATGATGGTGTTACGCGCTAATAAAAATACAAATGTCGGCGGACATATTGCGAGTTTTGCCTCAGCGGCAACGCTTTATGACGTAGGTTATAACCATTTTTGGCACGCGCCATCTGATAAACACGGCGGCGATTTAATTTATACCCAAGGACATTCTTCACCTGGTGAATATGCCCGCGCATTTTTGCTCGGACGCTTTACGCATGAACAAATGGATAATTTCCGTCAAGAAGTAGGCGGCAATGGTTTGTCATCGTATCCGCATCCGTGGTTGATGCCTGAATTTTGGCAGTTCCCGACGGTTTCAATGGGCTTAGGCCCTATTTGTGCAATTTATCAAGCTCGTTTTATGCGTTATTTGCGTGACCGTGGTTTAACTAATACCGACGGACGCAAAGTGTGGGCGTTTTTAGGTGACGGTGAAACCGACGAACCTGAATCACTCGGCGCAATCGGTATGGCAGGACGCGAAAACTTAGACAATTTAATTTTTGTGGTGAATTGCAACTTGCAACGTCTTGATGGTCCTGTTCGCGGTAATGGCAAAATCATTCAAGAACTCGAAAGCGAATTCCGTGGCGCGGGTTGGAATGTGATTAAACTCGTTTGGGGAAATCGTTGGGATAGCCTACTTGCCCGTGATAAAGACGGCATTTTAGCGGCTAGAATGATGGAATGCGTCGATGGTGATTTCCAAACGTTCAAAGCCAAAGATGGCGCGTATGTGCGTGAACATTTCTTTAATACGCCAGAATTGAAAGCGATGGTTGCCGATTGGTCAGATAAAGATATTTGGCAACTCAATCGTGGCGGTCATGACCCCTCAAAAATCTTCTCGGCTTTCCAAGCGGCGGTTAATCACAAAGGTCAACCAACGGTCATTCTTGCTAAAACCATTAAAGGCTATGGCATGGGGTCATCGGGCGAAGCACAAAATACTTCGCATCAACAGAAAAAAATGAATGAAGTGGATATAAAACATATCCGTGATTTATATCAATTGCCTGTCACTGACGAACAATTACACGATTTGCCATATATCACCTTTGAAGAAGGCTCGAAAGAGTTGAATTATATGCGTGAACGTCGTGCGGCTTTAGGCGGTTATTTGCCAGCGCGTCGCATGAAATCGGAATCGCTTACTGTTCCAAGTTTGCAAGATTTCAAAGCCTTGCTTGAAGCCAATGATAAAGAAGCCTCAACCACAATGGCGTTTGTGCGTTTGCTGAACATTTTGGTGAAAGACAAAAACATCGGCAAACGAGTTGTTCCAATCGTGCCAGATGAATCGCGTACTTTTGGGATGGAAGGGATGTTCCGTCAACTCGGTATTTGGTCACAAGTTGGGCAACTTTACACGCCGCAAGATGCTGACCAATTGATGTTCTACAAAGAAGATAAACACGGTCAAGTTTTACAAGAAGGGATTAACGAAGCAGGTGGTTTAGCAGATTGGATTGCGGCAGGTACAGCGTATTCAACCAGTAATACGCCGATGATTCCGTTCTATATTTTCTACTCGATGTTCGGTTTCCAGCGCGTTGCCGATTTAATTTGGGCGGCGGCAGACCAACGTACTCGTGGTTTCTTACTCGGTGGCACAGCAGGTCGTACAACGCTTAACGGTGAAGGTTTGCAACACGAAGATGGTCACAGTCATTTGATGTCGGCGACTGTTCCGAATTGTATTTCTTATGACCCAACTTATGCTTACGAAGTCGCTGTGATTATTCAAGACGGTTTGCGCCGTATGTATGTCGAGCAAGAAGATGTGTTCTATTACTTAACGGTAATGAATGACAACTACACGCATCCTGCGATGCCAGAAGGCATTGAACAAGACATTTTGAAAGGGATGTATTCGTTCAAAAAAGGCGACCAAAACGCAACATTGCGGGTGAATTTATTAGGTTCGGGCGCAATTTTCCGTGAAGCAGAATTTGCCGCTGAATTGTTACGCAACGATTGGGGCGTGGAAGCAGATTTGTGGAGTTGTCCAAGTTTCACCGAATTGGCGCGTGACGCGCAAACGTGTGAACGTTGGAATCGTTTGCATCCAACCGAAACTCCAAAACAATCACACGTTAGCAAATTATTGCCAAGCACAAACGTTCCTGTCATTGCGGCAACGGATTATATTCGTGCATTCGCTGAGCAAATTCGTAGCGAAATCAAAGCACCTTATACCGTTTTAGGTACAGACGGTTTCGGACGCTCAGACACGCGCGAACATTTGCGTCGTTTCTTTGAAGTTGACCGTTTCCACATTACCGTTGCGGCACTGAAAAGTTTGGCAGATAACGGACAATTTGATTTAGGCAAAGTCGAAGTTGCAATTGCGAAATATGGCATCGATGCAAACGTCAAAGCCCCTTGGTTGAAATAAGGAAGGAACCATGAGTACAACATTTGAAATTAAAGTGCCTGATATTGGCAATGTACATGATGTGGACGTGGTAGCGGTTGAAGTTCAAACAGGTGACGTGATTGAACTCGACCAAACACTGATTACGCTTGAAACTGATAAAGCGAGTATGGATGTTCCAGCGTCGGTTGCGGGTACAGTTCAACAAGTGCATTTAAAAGTTGGCGACAAAGTGAATGAAGGTTCGCTCATTGTCACGGTTTTGGTGAGCAAAGAAGAAGCGGCTACGCCTGCACCAGTCGCTGAACCAACACCTGCTCCTGCGCCAGTTGAAGAAGTAAAAGCGGTTGAAGTTGCCGCCCCTGCGCCAAAACCTGAAATCCCCCCCGCCCCCCTTTCCAAGGGGGGAGAAGCAAAAGGCAAAGCCCACGCTTCGCCAGCCGTTCGTTTATTTGCGCGTGAATTGGGTGTTGATATTTCGCAAATTTCACAAGGCAACGGTCGCAAAGGTCGCATTTTAAAAGACGACGTAAAAGCGTATGTCAAAAAAGCATTAACCGAAGGCATCACCGTCACAGGTGGCGCAGCATTACCAAAAATTGCTGTACCTGATTTTACGGCGTTCGGGGAAATCGAAGTCCAACCACTCAGCAAAATTAACAAACTCACAGGTCAACACATGACCAGTGTTTGGCTTAATTTGCCGATGGTGACGTATCACGATGAAGCGGATATTACTGACATGGAAGCGTTCCGCGTGGCGTTGAATGGTGAGAAAAATAACACTGTGAAATACACAGGTTTGCTTTTTATCATGAAAGCCTTAGCCGCCGCAATGCAACAATTCCCACGTTTTAATTCTTCGCTTTCAAGTGATGGCGCGAGTTTGATTTTCAAAAAGTATTTGAATATCGGGATTGCGGTAGATACGCCAAACGGTTTGGTTGTGCCTGTTGTGCGTGATGTGCCAAATAAATCGATTAAACAACTCGCGCTTGAAATCGGTGAAAAAAGTGAAAAAGCGCGTGCTGGAAAACTCACCGCCGCTGATATGCAAGGTGGTTGCATGAGTATTTCGAGTTTGGGTGGCATCGGTGGTAAAGCCTTTACGCCGATTGTGAACGCGCCAGAAGTAGCGATTTTAGGCGTGACAAAATCATCGATTCAACCTGTTTGGAATGGTCATGAATTTGCTCCACGCTTGATGTTGCCGCTCGATTTGACTTATGACCATCGCGTAATTGACGGCGCAGAAGGCGCACGGTTTATGGAAGCGTTGAAATACTATTTAAGCGACGTGCGTCGTCTTTTGGTTTAAGGAGAGAATCATGAGTGATAGTTACAATACAGACGTTCTCGTTTTAGGCGGTGGCCCTGGTGGTTATACGGCGGCATTTCGAGCGGCGGATTTGGGTAAAAGCGTTGTGCTAGTTGAGCGTTACGGCGTGTTAGGCGGTGTGTGTTTAAACGTGGGTTGTATTCCGTCAAAAGCTCTTTTGCATTTGGCGCATACGATTCATGAAGCCGAAGAATCTGAAAACTACGGCGTTAAATTTGCGAAACCAGAACTCGACATCGACAAAATCCGTGCGTGGCGCATGAGCGTGACCAAAGGTTTGAATGATGGTTTAGGTGCGTTGGCGAAACAACGTAAAGTTACCGTCATTGCTGGCGTTGGTAGTTTTACAGGTGCAAATACGCTGGTTGTTGGCGATACGACTGTGACGTTTGAAAATGCGATTATTGCCGCAGGTTCGCAAGCCACGCAGATTCCTGTTTTTCCCAACGACGACCCGCGCCTTTGGGATTCAAGCGATGCGCTGGCGTTGCCGTTTATTCCAAAAAAACTGTTGATTGTTGGCGGCGGGATTATCGGGCTAGAAATGGCGACGGTTTATCACGCACTCGGTTCTGAAATTCACGTTGTGGAATTGATGGATCAAATTATTCCAGGTTGCGACAAAGATTTAATTACGCCGCTGTTTCGTAAAATCAAAAAACAATACAAAAACATCTGGCTCGAAACCAAAGTCAGTGCAATTGAAGCGCAAGACGACGGTTTGAAAGTGTCGTTTGATGGTAAAGGTGCGCCTGAATCGGAAATTTTCGACGCGGTTTTAGTTGCCGTTGGACGTAGACCGAATGGCAAAAAAATCGGGGCTGAAAATGCAGGTGTGAACGTGGATGATTACGGTTTTATTGCCGTCGATAAACAACAACGCACCAACGTGCCACATATTTTTGCGATTGGCGATATTGTCGGGCAACCAATGCTCGCGCATAAAGCCGTACACGAAGGCAAAGTTGCCGCCGAAGTGATTGCGGGACATAAATCGCATTTCGACGCACTGACGATTCCATCGGTGGCGTACACCGACCCTGAAATTGCGTGGATGGGGTTGACCGAAAATCAAGCCAAAGCGCAAGGCATCGAATACGAAAAAGGCGCGTTTCCGTGGGCGGCGAGTGGGCGTTCACTCAGTATGGGACGCAAAGAAGGCATGACCAAAATTTTGTCTGACAAAGAAACAGGGCGCATTTTAGGGGCGGGTTTTGTTGGCACGAATGCAGGCGAATTGCTTGCCGAAGCGGTTTTGGCTCTCGAAATGGGCGCAGATATGCAAGACATTAGTTTGACCATTCACGCGCATCCAACCTTGTCTGAAACTTTTGCCTTTGCCGCTGAAATGATTGAAGGCACGATTACGGATTTATATGTGAAGAAAGCGTAAGTTTTAATGACAACCAACGTATTTGATATAAACGCACGACACATGGCAACGGATTCTCGGTGGTCAATTGATTCACCGCATTTTGTTTTATTCGTCGATGACACAGGATTTGACAAAATCTGCATCGCCAAAGGTCATGCGTTTATGTTTGCGGGAAATGGGAAGTTGATTGAGCAGTGGAAAAATTGGATTGCTCAAAATCCGTCTAACACCCCAAAACCACCTTTAGAACAAGACGATTCCGCCATTTCGATGTGTATTGCAAACATCGAAACGGCGGTAATTCGTTTTGAGTATCGACAAGATATTAGTTTGCCACTAGCAAGATTTGCAGGGAGTGGAGCTAAATTTGCCCGTGATTGTTGGCTGATGAATAATGATGCACAACTTGCCGTAAATTCAGCAAAGCAAAAAGATTGGTTTAGTGGTGGAACCGTTGCATTTTTTGATTTTCGTAGCGGTCAGCATAATTTGTTAACTTCAATCTCGATAAAAGAAGTTCAATCTCAACTTTTAGGAGGTTTTGTGATGTATAAAAATACGGGTCAACCTATTCCAGCGCGTGAAGCTGCTGAACGCGATCCTGAGATTAAAGCATTGCTTGATAAAGTCGCGCAAGGTCAAGTCACAGTGAGTGCGCCGTTTGAATCCATGCACATACCTTGGACTGAAAGTGAAAAAACAAAATTGTATGCCGTTTTGGATGATATTTTTGCTTGAAGGCACGATTACGGATTTGTATGTGAAGAAAACGTAATAAAAACGTTTAAAGTTAAAACCGTATGCTCGCATACGGTTTTAACATCACCACCATAAATTAAAGGATATGATGAAAAACTCAGCGCATTACAAAGCAGGAAGTAAAAATGAAATTGCCGTGATTCTTTCTTGTCCAGGGAAAGATGAAGCATCAGCAACACCACCTGAGCCTGCTAAAGGTCAAACTGGAAAAAACTTAGAAACAATACTAGGGATACTAACCAACGATTATGGGCATAGTGGTTTCACAAGAGATGAAATTTGCATCACGAACGCATGGGATCAAGTTGAATATTCAAATGGAGCTGGTAATACAGGTAGAAGTGAAGCAACAATTTTAGAAATACTAAACGCAAGAAATCTTGATAGATTAGCTAATGAAATTAACAAAATAGAAAAAATAATTATTTGCTGTGGAATTAACGCAGAAGCTGCCATCCTAGCCTTGTTGTATGCTGACAAAATATGTTTGAGTGTGAAGATTATTACCATTAACCATTTAGCTAATCGATCGTTAAATTCATCAATCAAATATGCTTTAGATGGTTCTGAAATAAAACACTATTTTTATGCGAAAGACAAACCAGCTGATGAAACTAGGTCATTGGAAACAATTCAAAATGATAATCGCTTGTTACGATTACAAGTAGTAGCAAAAAAAATACACGACCTAATTACAAAATAAAAAAATAAGAAGGATATTAAAAATGCCAAATTGCAGTATCTGTGGAAAATCTATGAATGAATGGTTTGAATCTGAACGAGGTCAGAAATTTTGTTCTGAAACCTGTTTTAGCGAAACTTTTCCTAAATGTAGTATTTGCCGTAAGCCGATGCAGCAATGGCAAGAAAATGAAAAAGGTCAAAAATTTTGTTCTGACAAATGTTCAAGAGAAACATTGCCAAAATGCAGTGTTTGTCACAAACCTATGCAGCAATGGCAAGAAAACGAAAAGGGGCAAAAATTTTGTTCTGAATCCTGTGCCAAAACAACATGGGCAAAATGTTCTGTTTGTTCAACCCCAATGAATCAATGGATTACAGACACATACGGCACTAAATTTTGCTCAGAAAAATGCTTTAGTCATACATTCCCAACTTGTGATTGTTGTGGCAAAAAAATGAAGGAATGGACAACTTTTGAGGATGGTAAAAAATGCTGTTCTGAAAAATGCTCAGAACAATCATTACCAAAATGCAATGCTTGCGGCACTAGAATGAAAAACTGGCGTGAAACAGAAAATGGTCACAAGTATTGCTCTGAAAGATGTTTAAGCACAGCTTACCCAAAATGTGATGCTTGTGGCTCATCAATGTCTAGTTGGCATGAACTAGAAAATGGTCATAAATTCTGTTCTGAAAAATGTTTAACTAAAGCAAATCCAACAGCAGAAATTCAAATAACATTACCAATTGGTTCGCATTTAGTGACACCAAGAATGGGATACACTCATCACGGCATATATGTTGGTAATGGCGATGTTATCCATTATTCAGGATTGGCTACTGGTTTAAGTGCGGGAGCCGTTGAAATTACAACTCTTGAACTTTTCAAAAATGGCGAAGATGTTCAGGTACGAGAGTATAAAAATCCAAAATATAAAGGCATAGATGTTGTAAATAGAGCAAAAACTAGACTTGGTGAGGATAAATATGACCTGCATGGAAACAACTGTGAGCATTTTTGCACTTGGGCAATAACTGGACGTTCAAACAGTGAGCAAGTCAATATAGCCGAAGATATTATGGATGTTTTACTTCCGAATACGTTATTGACGACAATTCTGAAAGCTAGAAAACATCACAAACAAGGATATAACGCAACTGATATAGCTAAAGATGTTGCTGATATTGGAGCGAAAACTGCAATTTTAAGTGCAGCTCAAATGATAGGGAGTATAGGGAATCCAGCTATTCTTCCAATGATTGCAACGTATAAAGTTATCAAATGGGTGTTTAAATAAGTTGTAATACATTAACGCACTTGGCTCTGAAATTCACGTTGTGGAATTGATGGATCAAATTATTCCTGGTTGTGACAAAGATTTGATTACGCCGCTGTTCCGCAAAATCAAAAAACAATACAAAAACATCTGGCTCGAAACCAAAGTCAGCGCAATTGAAGCGCAAGACGAGGGTTTGAAAGTCTCGTTTGATGGCAAAGGTGCGCCTGAATCTGAATTGTTTGATGCAGTTTTAGTTGCCGTTGGACGTAGACCGAATGGCAAAAAAATCGGTGCTGAAAATGCAGGTGTAAATGTTGATGATTACGGTTTTATTGCTGTGGACAAACAACAACGTACCAACGTGCCACATATTTTTGCGATTGGCGATATTGTCGGACAACCGATGCTCGCGCATAAAGCGGTACACGAAGGCAAAGTTGCCGCCGAAGTGATTGCGGGACATAAATCACATTTCGATGCGCTGACCATTCCATCGGTGGCGTACACCGATCCTGAAATTGCGTGGATGGGTTTGACCGAAAATCAAGCCAAAGCGCAAGGCATTGAATACGAAAAAGGGGCGTTTCCGTGGGCGGCGAGTGGGCGTTCTTTGAGTATGGGACGCAAAGAAGGCATGACCAAAATTTTGTCTGGCAAAGAAACAGGGCGCATTTTAGGTGCGGGTTTTGTCGGGACAAATGCAGGGGAATTGCTTGCCGAAGCGGTTTTAGCTCTCGAAATGGGCGCAGATATGCAAGACATTAGTTTGACCATTCACGCGCATCCAACCTTGTCTGAAACTTTTGCCTTTGCCGCTGAAATGATTGACGGCACGATTACGGATTTGTATGTGAAGAAGGGGTAATATGTTTTTCACCGAGTGGACAAGAATTTAATTCATGTCCACTCGTTTTTGTAGATGCGAAATATGGAATTTAAATGGGATTTTCACTTGATAAAGTTGTGCCTTGGGGACGTTCTTTTGAAGAATACGTCGAAATGTTTAATCTTTCTGATGATGATTTGAAATGTCACATTTTAGGTTGTGGTGATGGTCCAGCAAGTTTTAATGCTTCATTGACTCAACGAGGCGGCAATATCGTTTCTATTGACCCTATTTACAATTTCAATACGATACAAATTAAAAATCGAATTACTGAAACGTATGATGTTGTTATTGAACAATTGCGAAAAAACAAAGACGACTATATTTGGGACACAATTCCATCAGTTGAAGAGCTTGGTAAAACTCGTATGTCGGCGATGGAACTATTTTTATCAGATTATGAAGCTAATAGAAATGAACGATATATTGCGGGTGAGTTGCCAATTTTGCCATTTGAAAATGGAGCTTTTGACTTAGCTTTATCATCACATTTTTTATTTTTATATAGCGAACATTTATCCGCTGAGTTTCATGTTTTAGCATTACAAGAAATGTTGCGAGTAGCAAATGAAGTCAGAGTATTTCCAATTGTCACACTCAATGGCACGACTTCACCGCATTTAAACGCAGTGATTGAATCATTTGAGAATCAAAAATTGAAAGTTGCAATTTGTGAAGTTGATTATGAATTTCAACGTGGGGCAAACCAGATGTTAGTCATAACTCAGTAAAAATGGACACATTAAGTTATTCGGCTTTTGAAGCAAACACGCGAGCAATTTAAAAATGAAAACCGCCATTTGCTGTAACGAAACGGGTTTGTATGTGGGTTTTGTGCCTGGATTTTCAGGCGCACACACGCAAGCCAAAAGTTTAGATGAGCTAAATTTAAACCTGAAAGAAGTGATTGAAATGTTACTTGAAGAAGGAGAAGGTCTTTAAAAAAGTGCATTTTCGCTTTTTGCATTTCGACAATGAAACGCTCACTGTCAATTGACTCCAAATTTCAACAAAAATAAAGGCGGTTTATTCTGCTAATTCATCTCTATAATCTTCGTTACTTTCAATTTCAAACTTTCACAAAAATGATTAGTAAATACTTCAATCCATACACTGATTTCGGTTTTAAAAAACTCTTTGGTGAAGAAGGTAGCAAAGATTTATTGATAGATTTTTTAAATCAACTTTTGCCAGCGCATCATCAAATTGCAGAACTAACGTTTAAAAATAATGAAAATCTGTCAGACACTAAAGAAGAACGAAAATCTATTTTCGATATTTACTGCACAGCTAAAACAGGCGAGCGTTTCATCGTTGAAATGCAAAAAGCGAAAATGCACTTTTTCAAAGACCGCTCGTTGTTTTATTCAACTTTTCCTGTGCGTGAACAAGCACAAAAAGGTGAATGGGATTTTTATTTATTGCCTGTTTATTTCATTGCGATTTTAGATTTTGTCTACGATGAACAAGAAGATGAGCGTAAATTTCGCCGTGATGTGTGTTTGAAAGACCAAGACGGCGATATTTTTTATGACAAATTGCATTTCAAATTTTTGCAAATGCCACTTTTTAACAAACAAGAACATGAACTCGAAACACATTTTGATAAATGGGTTTATTTTCTAAAACACCTTGAAGATTTTGACCATATTCCAACGATTTTGAATGAGCCAATTTTTCAAAAAGGTTTTGAGATTGCTGAAGTGTCTCATTTGAGTAGTGAACAATATGATGCTTATTTGAAAAGTAGATTGTCTTATAACGAGGCAAAAGCCGTGACAGATACCGCTTTTTTTGATGGAAAAATGGCAGAAAAACGCGAAACGGCTAAAACCATGCTTGCAAAAGGTTTTGACGTTGACACGATTGCTGAAATTACAAAATTAACCAAGCAAGAAATTGAAAAGTTGTAAGTTTCTTGTTCAATTTGCCAATACAAACAAAAAAGGCGAGATTTCTTTCGCCTTTTCACTTTAAAACTACACAAGCCTTTTCATATTGATTCTTAGCAGAAAAAGAAATACGAAAAGACTCGTTATTTTTGTGTTTGCCTTTGCGTGAATAAACCGTATGGTCACGAAAGAATTCAGCTCGATTTACCCTGTGAGCAAATTTTGCCACAGGGTTATTTTTGAAATTTTGAAACTCGATCTTGAGTTCCTGTTTTGGTTTTTTCTTGGACATAAATCAATCTCCTTGTTTAATAAAATTTAACCTTTGATACATAAAACTTGTTTTAGAGTATGCACGATTTCAACCAAATCGTCTTGATTTTTCATCACCACATCAATGTCTTTGTAAGCTGATGGGATTTCATCTAATACGCCTTTATCTTTACGACAAATCACGCCTTCAGTTTGAGCAATTAAATCGGCTGTTGAAAATGCTTTTTCAGCGGCAGTTCTGCTCATTTTTCGACCTGCACCATGCGAACAAGAATGAAAACTTTCAGGATTTCCTTTGCCTTTCACAATGTAAGATTTCGCCCCCATGCTACCTGGAATAATACCTAAATCCCCTTCACGCGCTCGAATTGCGCCTTTTCTTGTGACCCAAACATTGGCATCAAAATGATGCTCATGGGCAACGTAATTGTGATGACAATTCACGGCTTCTTTGGTAATTTCAAATGGTGGCAGATGACGTTTTAATGCGGCAATTACTAAATCCAGCATGGCTTGACGATTTTCAAATGCGTATCGTTGCGCCCAATCAACGGCTTGCGTGTAATCGTTGAAATGTTCGCAACCTTCTGGAAAATAAGCCAAATCACGGTCTGGTAATTGAATAAACCATTGCTCCATGTCTTTACGCGCTAATTCGATAAAATAATTGCCAATAGCGTTGCCAATACCGCGACTACCTGAATGCAACATAATCCAAAGTTGTTGCTGTTCATCTAAACACAATTCGATGAAATGATTGCCGCTGCCAAGCGTTCCCATTTGACAAATCCAACTCGAAAAATTTTTGAAGGCTTTAAGCAATTTAGGATGTTTTTCAGTCATCAACATCAGTTCTTTTTCAAATAGCAAGGCGCGTTCAGCTAACGCTCTATCTTCTTTATGCTGGTCACGTCCAACAGGCACATCACGACTGATTTGATCAAACACTTTCTTTAACGTTTTTTCGTCTAAATCATTAGCGGTCAGTGATAAACGGCAAGCAATCATGCCACAGCCAATATCCACGCCCACTGCTGCTGGAATAATGGCATGACGACAAGCAATCACACTACCAATGGTTGCACCAATTCCCGTATGAACATCAGGCATCGCGGCGACGTGTTTGTGAATAAATGGCAAACTGGCGATGTTTTTCAACTGTTCTTGGGCTTTGATTTCAATTTCATCAGTCCAAATTTTAATGGGGACTTTGCCATCGGTGAGTACGGTTTTAATTGTCATTAGTGATGTGTAATGTTCGTTATTTAATTTAAAGTTTCGATTTCTTGTCTTGTTAAATCTGTCATGGCAACAATCACATCAATGTCAAAATTCGCCGCAAGCATTTTTTTAGCTGTTTCGCATTTAGCTTTCTTTTCGCCATCAAAAAAAGCTGTGTCTGTCACCGCTTTGGCTTCGTTATAAGACAAAATACTTTGCAAATAAGCATCGTATTGGTCACTGCTAAGATGCGAAACTTCGGCAATTTCAAACCCTTTTTGAAAAATCGGCTCATTCAAAATAGTTGGAATATGGTCGAAATCTTCAAGATGTTTTAGAAAATACACCCACTTATCAAAATGCGTTTCGAGTTCGTGTTCTTGTTTGTTAAACAACGGCATTTGCAAAAATTTGAAATGTAATTTGTCGTAAAAAATATCGCCGTCTTGGTCTTTTAAACACACATCCCTACGGAATTTTCGTTCATCTTCTTTTTCATCGTAGACGAAATCCAAAATTGCAATGAAATAAACAGGCAATAAACGAAAATCCCATACGCCTTTTTTGCCTTGATTTCGCACAGGAAAGGTGGAATAAAACAATGAACGGTCTTTGAAAAAGTGCATTTTGGCTTTTTGCATTTCGACAATGAAACGCTCACCTTTTTCACTTTCGCAATAAATGTCAAAAATGGATTTTCGTTCTTCTAGCGTGTCTGCCATGTTTTCGGGATTTTTAAAACTCAACGTGGCGATTTGATGTTGCTCTGGCAAAAGTTGATTTAAAAAATCAATGAGCAAATCTTTACTGCCCTCTTCGCCAAATAATTTTTTAAAACCAAAATCGGTGTAGGGGTTGAAGTATTTGCTAATCATAAGTTTCTCCTAAAAATTAGTTTTTTAAACCGTCAAACTCCGCACTTTAAATTCTTCAATGACACCTGCAATCAATTTTCTATAAATTTGTGCGCCTGCTGAAAAGTCTGATGTTAAAGGCAATTCTCGACGTAAATAACTCGCAAATTCGTCGTAAGTTAAGAAGTGAATCGATAAATTTTTGAGTATTTGTTCAAAACGCGAAAGATGTTCAATGTGAAAAGGTTTATTGCTAAAAAAGGCTTTTAGGTCTTCTTTGAATAGTTCATTTTGCAAATTTTCAATCGATTCAAAGTTTTCATTCCATTGATTTGAAAAACTACCTTTGCCCAGCAATATCAGAAAGTGTTCTTTTTCACATTTTTGCTGTAACTCAACGGCAAGCCCAAGCAATGCGTATTTCAACACTTGTTCAAGACTGCTTTTTGCATCAAGTTTCATTTCAAATGCAACGGTCTCTGTTTGTGAATGAAATAAAATATCAGGTTGTACACGATTGTTTAACTTAAATTTTTCATCGATATTGCGTCCTTCCAGAAAAAAATCACCTTGAAAATTTCTTCTAAATAATTGTCCGAATAATTCATTGCGAAAGGAATCGGGAGCTAAAAGAAAAAATTGATGTAGATTTTGATTTAATGTGACCTCCATATTTCGCAGGTGGCGTTGCGCTTTTTTGAACGTGTCAATTTTTGAGTCAGGATTTTTCTTTTTCCCCAAATGTTGCGGTTCCCAATAAAAAAATTCCAGCGATTCATAATAATTATCCGCCCATGTCATTTCGCTATCATGATTCATTTTTTAACATCCAGGATATTTTTCAAAAAATAAACGGCTTGTTTCATCGTTAGAACAGTCACTAAGTTTTAAGTCGTAAAAAGAATATAAATCTTCTGCTATTTCAGTGATGACGTTACGCAGTTCGAGATTGTCCAACCATTCGGCAGGAATATCATCAACGCCATACATTGCACCGAGTAAATTCCCCGTTATAGAACCTGTCGAATCTGAATCACCATCGTGATTAACCGCAAGTAAAACGCCTTCTTTGAAATTTTCAGCGACCAATGCACAATAAATCGAAATAGCAAGAGCTTCTTCTGCAATCCAACCTTGACCCAGTTTTGCAATAGCTTCATCGTGTGGGATTTGTTGACGTGCTAAAAATTCTGCTTTTTCAATGGCGAGTAGCGTTTCTTCATAGTCAGGTTTTTCAAGCAAATACGATTTGGCTATTTTTAACGCCTCCGTTGAAGATGAACCATTCACAAGAGCGCATATCAAAACTGCAAACACGCCTGCTGTCAGAATACCCGTAGGATGTCCATGCGTTAAAGCGGCATGTTCGACACCTAAATCAAAGACTTGTTGCGCTGATTGTTGATTGCGAAAATGCCAAGCAAATAAACCGACTGGTGCAACACGCATCACACCAGCACAACCTTTGCTGTCATTTTTGGCAGGTTCGCCAAGTTGTTTCATGTTTCGTAATGCTGAAAGACAAGTGTTTCCTGGTGCGCGGCGATGATGCAATTCACGTTGTTTGAATAACCAACCATCAAATTCATCATTAACATCAGGGTGTTCATCTTGTGTTTTCAACCAACGACGATAAGCATTAGCCGTTACGCCCGAATACGTTGCAATACCTTTTGTTGAACCTCTTACCCACGCACGAAGCAAGCCTTCTGCTGTGAAAAGTGTCATTTGTGTATCATCGGTAATCGCACCTAATCTGCCATAAGCTGACTCATATTTTGTGATTCCTTCTGCGCCAAAACGTCTAACAATTTCTGTTTTGGTCATAAATTCAACAGGTGCGCCCAGTGCATCACCAACGGCTCCGCCTAAAAGACAACCTGTGAATCGTTTTTTAATTATTTCTGTATTGTCTGTTGGTTGCATCGTCATTTTCATCACGCTGAATTTGAAAATTGAATTTCTAAAGCATCCGCTTCAAAAACTCACCCGTATAAGATTTCACATTTTCAGCAACTTGTTCAGGCGTGCCTTGAGCAATAATTTCTCCACCCGCGTGACCGCCTTCTTGTCCTAAATCAATCAAATAATCACAATTCTTAATCACGTCTAAATTGTGTTCAATCACAAACACCGAATTGCCTTTTTCAACTAAACTATTTAAAACCGAAATCAGCCGTTTTGTATCTTCAAAATGCAAACCTGTTGTTGGTTCGTCGAGCATATAAACCACATGACCACGTTTGCTTTTACTCAGTTCTTTGGTGATTTTAATACGCTGACTTTCACCACCCGAAAGGGTTGTCGAACTTTGTCCCAATTTGATATAACCCAAACCAACGGCTAACAGCGTTTGTAGTTTTTTGTTAATCGACGGAATAGCGGCAAAAAATGTCGCCGCTTCAGACACTTCCATATTCAAAACTTCAGCGATATTTTTGCCTTTATATAAAACGCTCAAAGTTTCTTTGTTGTAGCGATGTCCTTTGCAGTCCGAGCATTCCACATACACATCGGGCAAAAAGTTCATTTCGATTTTCAACACGCCATCGCCTTGGCAAGTTTCACAGCGTCCGCCTTTCACGTTGAACGAAAAACGCCCTTTTTCGTAGCCGCGTATTTTGGCTTCGGGCGTGGCGGCGAAAAGGTCACGGATGTCGTCAAATAATTTTGTGTAGGTCGCAGGATTGGAACGCGGCGTTTTTCCAATCGGGTCTTGGTCGATGATGATGACGTTTTTCACGCAATCAGGCACTACGATTTCTTTGAACTGCCCGATAAAATCGACTTGTTCGCCGAATTTTTTACGCAAAAACGGCATCACGGTTTGGTTAATTAACGTACTTTTTCCCGAACCCGAAACGCCTGTGATGCCACATAAAACGCCCAGCGGCAAATCGACATTCACATTTTTAAGATTGTTTTCACTCGCGCCACGCACGTTTAAAAAATCCACCGCGTCACGACGATTTTCAGGTACGGTGATTGTCAATTCGCCGTTCAAATAACGTCCCGTCAAACTGTTGGGATTTTGCATAATTTCTTCGGGCGTACCTTTCGCGGTAACGTGTCCGCCATAAATTCCCGCACCTGAACCAATATCAATCACATAATCCGATGCGCGAATCGTGTCTTCGTCATGTTCGACGACAATTAAGGTATTTCCTAAATCGCGCAATTTATGAAGTGTTTCAATCAGTTTGACATTATCGCATTGATGAAGCCCGATGCTTGGCTCGTCCAAAATATACAAAACGCCCATCAAATTACTGCCGATTTGCGTCGCTAATCGAATCCGTTGCGCTTCGCCGCCTGAAAGCGTTTTCGCACTGCGCGACAGCGTTAAATATCCCAGTCCGACATTATTTAAAAAACCTAATCGTTCGTTGATTTCTTTTAAAACTTGCCGCGCAATCGTTAAATCTTTTTCGTTTAATTTTTCAGGCAGTTGTAAAAAGAATTGCGCCGCGTTTTCGATGCTCATGTCGGTAATATCGATAATGCTTTTATCGTCGATTTTCACCGCTAAAACCACAGGTTGCAGGCGTTTTCCTTTACAACTTTGGCACGGTTTGAACACCATAAATTTTTCGATTTCTTTTTTGCGTGATTCGCTTTCGGTTTGTTTGTAAAGCCGCAAGGTTTGTGGGATGACACCTTCAAAACCGTCATCCATTTTCATCGATTCGCCTGTTGACCATTTGCCGTTGATGGCTTCGGTTGTGCCGTAAAGCAACACGTTTAATTGGGTTGGGGTGAAATTTTTAATCGGTGTCCAAACGTCAAAACAAAATTCGCGTCCGACTACTGCGATTTGTTGCGCTCGCCACGTTAAATCCATGCGGTTATAAATTGCCAACGCGCCGTCCATGATGGATTTGTTTTTGTCAGGGATTAAAAGCTCAACTGAAATTTGTGAAATTTCGCCTAGCCCGTGACATTCGCCACACGCACCGAATGGACTGTTAAACGAAAACATACGCGGTTCTAAACTTTCAAACACGATTTTCGGGTGTTTAACGCACGCGCCGAAAGTGCTGTAAATCGTTTCGCCTTCGCCGCGTTTTAATTCCGATTTTTTTTCGTTTGAGGCATTCTTATCAATCACAATCATGCGTTCTTTGCCGAGCAATAACGCTTGTTCGACGGCTTCGTTGATGCGTGAACGTTCGTCTTCGTCAATCGTAATCGTGTCAACGACGGCTTCAATCCAGTGTTTTTCGTAGCGTTCGAGTTTTAATTCGTCTTTGATGGTGTCGGCATCGTAGATTTTTTGGTCAACGCGAATTTTGGCAAAACCTTGTTTGCGTAATTCGTCGATAACTTGTTCGTGTGTGCCTTTTTGTCCGTTAATCATCGGCGCGAGGAAAATCAAGGTTTTGTCTTGTTCTGCCATGATTAAACGAGTGATATTTTCTGCACTTTGCGGTTTGATTTCGCTGTGACATTTTGGGCAATGATGCGTACCGATTCGCGCAAAAAGTAGGCGCAAATAATCATAAATTTCGGTCACTGTGCCGACGGTTGAACGGGGATTTTTGCTGGTGGTTTTTTGTTCAATCGAAATCGCAGGCGATAGCCCTTCGATGCTGTCCACGTCGGGTTTGTCCATCAAACCTAAGAATTGCCGCGCGTAAGCGGACAAACTTTCGACATAACGGCGTTGTCCTTCGGCGTAAATCGTATCGAATGCCAGCGTGGATTTTCCCGAACCCGAAAGCCCTGTGATGACAATCAATTTATTGCGCGGAAATTCCACATCGATGTTTTTTAAATTATGTTCGCGTGCGCCTTTTACTATGATGCTGTTTTTCATGGTGATTTTTTGAGCAATAAAAAAAGACGTGATTAAAAACCACGTCTTTTGAATGAAAAATTACAGGATGAAATCGCTTTTAACTAAGCCGTTCACGCCACTAAGTTCAATTGAAAAATCAGCCTCTGCATCTTTGTCGTTATTTCCGTAAAGAATATGTGTAGCAGTATTGAAATACAGAGCGTTTGTTAATTTGAATACAACGTCTTTTGTACCAAGCTGAAGCGATTTAAAAGCATCATTTGCTTTTGTTGTAGTGTTTGCGTCAATTGCAGATAAGTCTATTTTGTCTTTTTCAGCACGTTTGAAATCAGTGATGATGTCACGGGTTTTGTTTGTAAGTCCCGATTCTGTAACTGAATTAAATTTAAACGTATCGGCACCTTTTCCGCCCGTTAATGTATCTTTTCCTGCTAAACCAGTTAATACATTTTTACCTTCATTACCTGTCAATGTATTGTTGAGTTCATTCCCTGTTGCCGTAAAATCGTCGAAATCAGCACCACTTGTTGACTTTAACGTTAAATTTTCAACATTAGCAGGCAAAACAAAAGAAATGAAACTCTTCACAGAATCAAAACCTGCATTGGCTTTTTCAATGATTAAATCCTGATTATTGTCAATATCGTAAGTGTCATTACCAACGCCGCCAATCATGACATTTTTATCACCGCTGTAATAAGATTTCCCCGTGCCATCAAGAAAATTATCTCCTGTCATGGCTTCATATTTCGGAGCAATATGTTTGTTGTCCCAAGTGTATTGCGTTCCTGCTATCTCTTGCATGGGTAAAATAACTTGAGTTTCATAATTTATATCGAATGAATTTAAATTAAAACCATGAATTGAACCCGCACCGTTTTTTGCCGTATCAGGTAACTGCGAATCAAGTGAATGTGCAGCTTCCATGTAAATATCCATGCTGTGATAATCAGCATTAAGAGAACCGTAAGCCTGTGCTTTATTGTTGTCATGATAAAGGTTTGAATTAACGGTTACGATACGACCTTCGTGATAACCCGTATCTGGTACGGGGTCTCCATCCATTTCAATACAAATAATTCTATCGTCTAACGAACCAGAAAAATTGTATCCAGGCGCGGCAAAAGTGACTGCCTCATACTTAATTATGTCTTTATATGGGTGATCAAGCATATAAGCTAAAACCATTCCCCCACCTAAACTGTGTCCTGTCACATAAACATTTTTAATATCACTGGCTGTCACATATTGATCAACTGAATCAAGAAAAGGTTTTAATTTTGCGTAATGCTCTGCCATGTGTGTCCAATCGTAGACATCTGGTGTTCTATCACCATCACTAAATAGCCCCGCATCATTGTCATTTGTGCCACGAATCGAAATAACCAGTGCGTCTTTGCATTGCACAGCAATCGCGGCAGCATTGGCATTATGATAAATACCTTCATCAGATATGACTCCAGTGGTTACAGTGATTTCGTCGTTTGTTAAAACTTTCCAATCTTTATTAACTCGCGCCCATGCTTCATCTGCATAAGGTTTAACAAAATTAACACCTTGTCCCGTGCTAGCTTCGTCACTTCCCAACTGATAAACGGCTTTCGCTAAATCCGCAAATGTTGAGTAATAGCCATTTGCTTTAAAAATTTCCGCGACGGGTTTCGGTTTAAAAGAGCTTACATCAGCCGTCACATCCTTAAACTGCAACTTTTCAACCTCCACGAAAAAATCAATATCAGAGTTTTTCTCGTATGAAATTTTGTTTGTGATTCTGAGCGATTCTCGAAAATCATACGGATGGTTCGTTGTGCTGAAATTATCAAAATACTCAATTTTGTAATCAGCAAAAAAACCGTCAATGACAGCCGTATCAGTTCCTTTGCCACCGTCTATTTCATCATAGCCCGAACCACCGCCATTTAACGTGTCATTTCCATCGCCGCCAAATAAAGAATCATCACCTAATTCACCATTCAATGAGTCATTGCCTGCATATCCCCACAATTGATTTGCTTTGTCATTTCCTGTCAAAACATTTTTCAGTTCGTTACCGTAACCATCAATCAATGAATCGTTGTTTTCCAAATCCAAATTTTCAACATTTGCGGGCAAGGTGTACGTTATCGAACTTCTGACTTCATCTGTGCCTTCATTTTTTTGTTCGATGACTTCTTCAATTTTAGGATTGGACAACGCATTGTTGTCACTGTGATAAATACCTTTGTCTGTCACAAAATAAATATCATCACCTGTGCCACCGTTGAATTTAATGGGCGTTTCAGATGTTGTTCCATCTATTGTGTTGAATTCGATAATGCCACGCATCGAATGATACGATTGTACATTCGGTAAATCATTCCAATAGTTAGCTCTAGTTTCTGGATTGGTAAAAATGTGTGCGTAATTTTCATTTCCTTGATGATTATTCGGCTCACCACTACTCCAATGAGTGTAAGTAGAGGTTTCACCGCTAATCCATTTCCAAATTCCTTCTGCTTCTTGGTCGGTATATCCAATCCATAACCATTCATCAACATTCTGAAAAGTAGAAATCAACCAATCTTGTTCCGCTTGGTCGTTAATCGTAACTAAATTTCCACCTAAACTTTGAGCCTCAGCTTGCGCTTCTGTCCATGTGCCAGCTTTAGTCAATTGGTAGGTGTGTCCGTTGTATGAAAATGTTGTAGTCATGGAATTGCCCTTTTAGTTGAATTTTGGAGTGGTAATTTTAGCGTAAATTTTCAATTTCGATTTTAGTTAAACCTGTTGCATTAGCAATGGTGTCGATGTCTAAACCTGTGGCGAGAAGATTCTTTGCAATAGTTTGTTTTTCTTCGAGTTTGCCTTTTTGAACACCTTTTTCGATGCCTTCTGCAAAAACTGTGTGCTTGGATTCTTCATCATTAAATTCCTCAAACATTCGAGCGCGTTCTGTGGGTGAAACGAGGTCATTTTCAATTGTGTTGAAAATTTTTTGAATTAACGAATCGTGATAATTCGATTCTTCGACTTGACCATCTAACGTATCTTGAATTGCGTCCATCCATTCTTTGTAAATAGCAGGCGTTTTTTCATTTGCATATTTCGGACAAAGATAAATAATTTTGTGGGGAATTTCGTTAACCCCGTTGCCGTCCGCATCTTTTGGGTCAAAATCAATCGTCAACACATCTTTTTGATGTTTGTCACCTGATGTTAAAACCACAATGGTGAACACTTTTAGTGGTGGTCGATAATTTCTTGCTTTGGAAATTTGTTCCAGAATTGCCGCACAGTGATAATGTAAAAAACGGTCGTAATGATCAGAGCTTTTTTTGTGTTGAATATCAACAATGATGCGATTTTTTTCATCTTGTGCGTACAAATCAAAACGCAAATCGACATTCCCAATCACAGGGTCAAAGGATTTTTCAGTTTCGACCGTATCAATTTCTAAATCAATGCCTAAAACCGCTTTCACAAAACCTTTGAAAATATCCACGTCGCAAAATGCTTTTTTAAAAATAACGCCATATTGAAGTGAAGCAACTTGTTTCATAAAAATTCCTTGTTGTGTTTTAAATTATGTTCGCGTGCGCCTTTTACTATGACGCTGTTTTTCATGCCCCCTAACTGATTGATAACAAAGAATATCAAACTCGTTCATGTAACAATTCTTCAAATTTATCTATTGGAATTGGCTTGCTGAAATAATAGCCTTGATAATCATGACAACCCTGCGCCGCAAGGAATTTTCGGTCTTCTTCTGTTTCCACACCTTCGGCAATAATATCCATATCAAGACTGCGTCCCAGCGCGATAATGGCATGAACTATCGCGGTATCACGAGAACTGGTGCGGGCTTCTCGTACAAAAGATTGGTCAATTTTTAATTGATTCAAAGGCAAACGTTTTAAATACGCCAAAGAAGAAAAGCCAGTCCCGAAATCATCAAGAGAAAATTTCACCCCTTTATTTCTCAACAGTTGCATCTTTTCAATAATATCGTCGATGTCATCAACTAACATACTTTCCGTGAGTTCTAATTTCAGCTTTTCAGGATTCGCGCCCGTTTTTTCTAATACGTTCAACACAGAATCTACAAAATCGGATTGCCGAAATTGTTTCGCACTGACATTGACGGCAAGTATCAAATGTTGCGTATTGTGGTTACGTTCCCAAATTTTTAATTGCGTACAAGCTGTTTCCAAAACCCATTGTCCAATTGATAAAATTAAACCTGTTTTTTCTGCCAGCGGAATAAAATCAGAAGGTGAAATGATGCCTTGTTCGGGATGATGCCAACGTATTAGAGTTTCTGCTCCCGTCGCTTTGCCATTTTCATTAACTTGTATTTGATAATACAACCGATATTGGTCATTCAACGCCTTACACATACTTGTTTCTAGCTGTACACGCAATTCCAATGCACGCTGTATTTCAGGATCAAAGAAACTAATCGTGTTGCGTTCAATTTCTTTTGCTTGGTGCATTGCCATTTCGGCTTGCCCGAGTAATTCATCTGCTGTCACTTCGCCACCGCAAAATAACGCAATACCAATACTTGCTGAACATTGATATTCGTAACCTTGTAAATCAAATGGCTGATTGATTGAAAAAAGAACTCTTTTCGCAATGGTTTCGGCTTGAATAGCAGCCAAATTTTCCTCTGTGTTTAACTTATCGAGTAGCACCACAAATTCATCGCTTCCGATACGAGCCACCATATCATCTGCATGAATAATGGCTTGCAAATGGCTGGTCACAGCAAGCAATAGCGAATCCCCCATTGCATGACCTTTGCTATCGTTAAGCGTTCTAAAATTATCCAAATTCACGAATAAGACAGCACTATGTCGATTTTTTGATGTGTGAGACATCAGGGTTTGTTTTATTCGTTCCAACATTAAAAAACGATTAGGCAAATGCGTAAGAGAGTCGTAGTAAGAGAGGTTGTGAATGATTTCTTCTGATTTTTTGATGACGGACATGTCTGTGAAAGCGGCAACATAATTACTAACCTGTCCATTAGCATCCGTTACTGCGGAGATACTGAGCCATTCGGGATACACATCGCCATTTTTGCGCCGATTCCAAATTTCACCCTCCCAAAATCTATCTTGGTTCAAACTTTCCCACATGCTGTCATAGAATTGCTTGCTCTGTTTGCCAGACTTGAGAATGCTAGGTGTATTCCCGATGATTTCTTCGGCGGTATATCCCGTAATTCGAGTGAATGCCTGATTAACTTTCAAGATGGTTTGCTTCTTATCGGTGACTAGCATTGCTTCATTCGATTCGAATGCTGTTGCGGCAATGCGTAATTCATTCTCCGCGAGTTTGCGTTCGGTAATCACTTCAGAAAAAATAATCACGCCGCCGATATTTCCTTCACTGGTCAACCAAGGGTGCATTTCCCAGCGTACCCAATCGACTGTTCCATCTGCTCGCAAAAATGCGGCTTCGTCACCTTTCTCAACCGCCCCTGCTAGGCTTCGTTGATGAAGCTCTTTAATGTGTTCAGATAATTCAGAGAAAATATCGTAGTGACTACGACCAATAAGTTCTTTTTCATCCAATTTGTAGTCAACAAGCCAACGGTGACTGTGAGCAAGGTAACGCATTTCACGGTCAAACATAGCAATGGCTGATGGCGAATAGTGAATAAATAAACGAAATTTTTCTTCACTTGCTCGTAGCAAGGCTTCTGCTTTCTTTCTCTCTGTTAAATCGCATATATAAGCCGTAAAAAAAGGTTGATTATTTTGCATCTGTCTTACGATGGTTATTTCAATTGGAAATTCAGAACCATCCGCACGCATTCCTTGTGTTTCGATATGGTTATTTAGCATTCTTGATTCGCTCGTTTCAGCGAGTCTTACTATACCTTCTCGATGTGCATTACGATGAGCGATAGGAATAATAAGTTCAGCAACTTTATGACCTACCGCTTCCGATTGTGAATAACCAAAAATACTTTCAGCCTGTGAATTCCATGTGATGATTTTTCCGTATTTATCCATGCTTACAACGGCATTTAGCGCAGATTCCATCAGCAAATGGGAATTTTCGATACTTTTTCGTTGTGAGCTATGCCAACTTTTGAGCTTGAATAAGGAATAGATGAATGTGCCAGTAACAGCAATGAAAAATAAGAATTTTACTTGCTTCGCAACCGCAATCATGAACAATCTATCAGACAAAATTATCCACAAGCCTGCGAAAAGGGCGTAAATACAAGTAATTTTGAAATAAGTAAGCTGTTTAAACATAAGTCTCGCAAGAAAGAAATATGACTGTAGTCAATCATTAGCGAATTCAGTAAGAATCCGATCTATCAGTATTTATGCTGACAGCAACCAAAACTTCAAGGGCTTCAATCAATCAAAACCGCAAATAGTGCATAAACCACAATGTCATAAATTTTATCAATGCTGAGGAACACCACACAATTTTGCATTAGTTCGTGTAGCTTTAATAACAGGCATTACGTTGTCATAGTCTGATGGTGGGTAATCTTCTTTTAATGTAGCGTCCGTTTTTTGTGCATCCTCCAATAACGGTTGCAACCATCGTTTGCAATTTGATGTATTCCCCAATTTATAAGCCGTTAAAGCCAAATCATTACGCAACCATTTTTTTTCTAACCAATCTAATGTTGATTCACATTGTTGAAATGCGGGTTGTAATAACGCATAAGCCTCTGCATAAGATTTTTTATCATAAAGTTGCTTGAATTTATTTCGAGTTTTCTCCAAAGCTGAAGGCACACAATTTTGTGCAACGCTCAGATATAGCCCTTCAAATTGCGCCCGCATTCCACAGAAATAAGTACACATAGATGAATCTTGTGCTGTTACATCAACTCCATTGTTTTTGACAACAAAATTTACTACACATTTCGGCTCGTTTCCTTCTTCTTGATCATCAGGTACAGATTTTCCATTATGAATAACACCTGCTAATGAGCAACTATGACCATTTGTGCCTATTGCTTCGATAGAAAAATGTTTATCATCACGGATTTTTAAATATCCCCAACCGCCTTCTGTCAAATACTCACCTGTTTTTAGTGACTGACCTGCGCTGTATGAAATTGATGTAGTTAAAAAATAAAAAAGGAACAGCGATAGAAAAAGAGGTTTATTCATGATGTTTTGCCATAAAAATGTTTTTTATTTAAGTACACCAATGCAACGCTTCTAGCGCAGATTTTCGATTTGACTTAAGCCTGTTAATTCTGCAATCGTTTTCACGTCAAGATTTTTCGCAATAGGATTGATGACAGTTTGTAATTCAGGATGGTGCGTCATCAAAAGACAAAATTACCCGCACAGAAACGCTGTCAGGAATGTGATCGGGAATGCGAACCGTATGTTGAAAAGGCACGTTGTTGCATTATTTCCTCCATCAACATTCGAATCAATCTAGTTAAAATTTCAAACCTTATCCGCCAAGCGCAAAATCAAACCCGCAATTAACGCAACTTGCAAAAATCCCGCGCCAATCACCCAACGCACCAATTCTGCTTTAGACTGCTCAATTTTCAGTTCAACATCTTTGATTTTGTTTTCTAGCTTGAGTTCCAACTCACGCAAATCACGCTTTGTGGCGATATTATCGAGTTCGTAATCATGCCTTGCTTGTTCAACTGCCGATGTTGCCGTTTTGCCTTGAATGTTTGCAATGACTTCGGCTTGTTGTTCGCTAAATCCAACACCTTTCAGGGCATTATAAAATTCGTGAATGTTTAATGCAGTTGTACTCATTTATTTCCTCCTTCATTGGTCAAACTTACCTCAAGCTAATCTGTATCTAAAACTTCCTGCCAGTGCGTGGCAATCATGGATTCAATGGATGCTTTCCAATTTGCACGCGGTATTTTTTGCATTACCGCATCATCAAAAGACAAAATCACTCGCACAGAAACCCCGTCAGGAATGTAATCAGGAATACTAACCGTATGTTAAAGTTGCATCACAACTCCTTCAAAAGCAGAAATCAATCTTGTGGATAATGTCGTGATTATTTTCGACCAGAAAACACAACGAAACTGTAGTTTTTATACCAACAATCAACAGTTTCAAACTTCGCCTGTTTCAGCCAATTCAATTGGTTTTCCAACGTGGACATTTTATCTTCTTTCATTCGATCTAAAGCCGCATCCAAATCTGCATCTGAAACGCCACGATTTTTAACTTGCTGAATCCATGTTTTACGATAAATGCTTTCAATCTCTGGCATTGAACCTAATACTTGATCTGCATTGATAAATATACCGCCTTTAGGTAATACATCATAAATATGGCGAAACAGCTCGATTTTAAGATTTTCCGTTAAATGATGAATTGAAAGTGCAGACACTACAGCGTCAAATTCACCGTTGAACTGCTTTGAATAATCGGCAGTGATAAATTCAAAACGGTTTAAATCATCAGAAAAACGTTCTTTAGCTTTGGCAAGCATTACGTCAGATACATCAACTAACGTAATTTGTGCATTAGGAAATTGTTTCGATATGAATAGTGAAAGCAATCCTGTACCTGCACCCAAATCAAGAACTCGAAAAGATGCTTGATTCTCGTAGGGTATCAACGCAAGTGCAGTATTATAAAAATCATCAAAACAAGGAATAAGTTGCCGTCTTGCTTGGTCATAATTGTGTGCAGACACATCAAAAGCTGTTTTTACTGCTGTGGCATCCATAGGTTTTTGTCCTTATTTCAACGTCAGTTATTATTCAATTCAGTAATTACAGTTTCGATTATCAGCAAGCTATCAATTTTATCAATTCATACTTAACTTCTTCTTTGCCCGAAGAAGATTGAGTTTTAATGATTTGTTCAATTTCTGCGCTATAAATATCTTGAAAATTTGGCAATGGAATTTCGGCTTTTTCAGCTACCTTTCCAGAAAAATGGCGATTATCATCTAACGACACAATTTTATAACTCTTTGTTATTGTATCAAAAGCGACTAGTCTACCTCTGATTTGAATAATTTCTCTTTCAGCTATATCTAATTTACTTATAATTTCAAATGCCTGTTTTATAACTTTTTTCTCTAAAAAAAATTCCCCGCCTCTATTCACTTTGGGAGAACCCCATTCAATTTTCAAATCACTTTGAATACTTAGCAGTTCTTTCAGTAATTGTTGATATTTTGAAGCGGCTCTTCCTTTTAAATCATGCAGTTTATTTTTTAAATCTGTTTCGTTATCTTTCAACGTAAATAAGTTAAAAACCTCAGCAAGAGAATCTGAAATGAGAGAATAATCGAAAATTTCATTGTCTAAATAATTTGATTTCATTTGAAAACCAAATGACCCCATAAAAATTTGAGAAGCATTTAAATATGTTTTTTGTTGAATTTCAGCAGGAATCAAACCTTTTTCAGTCGGTTTTCCTGAACATTTTTGACCTACCGCATCCACAAGATCTTGAAAAATAATCAATGTTTTTCCAAATTCTCTAATACCTAATTCATGATTAAAATTATTAGGCGGATAAAAATGTAAATTGAAAACCTCTCTATTGGATGCGTGAGCCGAAATTACAGGATCTATTGCTCCTAAACCATAGTCATATTTTAAAGGCTCATTCGTTAAATATGTATTTTCGTAAGGAAGTTCATCGTCTGTGAATTGCTCTGGCAAAATGTAAGTAAATTCAGCATCTTTTTGTAAATAATACGTTTTAATTTTGTATAGATATTCTTCTTCTGGATTTTTAAAAGCAAAATACAAATCTTTTTTGTGATTAAGGAGTAAGTTGAGTCTATCCACAGAAATACTTAGATAAAGCCACATTAACTCTTCTTCATTTTCATCAATTGATAAAACAAGATAATACTGTCCTGTTTTATTTTTACAGGTAAATAAGCGTGGAATATCGTAGAACTCAAAAATATCTTTAACTTCAAGTTTTCCAAGAGGCGTTTTTTCAGGTAAATAAAACATTTTTAGTTATCCACATTTGAAAATAATGTCCAAGGCTCATTCAAGTTGGAAGAAACCCACCATGTCATGTGTCGTTTAGAGTTTGTTGAGGGGGTGTTAGCAAACTTCCCATGATTATTATTTAAATTAGCCGAAGCAATGCCCTTGTTATTTTTACGAATTGATGGAATTTTTTTCTTGATTTCTTCACATGCTTCTACAGATGGAAAAACAGATAATCCTCTCGCTTGACAAGCCATGTCGCCCCAATCTTTATCTGGTCTTAACTCGTAATGAGAACAAAAATCCAATTTATCAAGGATATGCGTTTTAGTTAACCTGTAGACAACACCATCTGCATTTGTCGCTTCAAATGGCGGACATTGTTCAGGGTAATGATCTGGAAAATCGCTCAACACTATGCCTCATCATATTCTTATAAGCATTTTGCATTGCAAGAGTTAGGAAATAACATTCACAATGCAAACTCAATTATCTAACTGTAGAACTGAATATCTAATCCGTTAAAAACATGCTTAGTCTAATTGCGACTTAACCAAATCCACAACCTCACCCAAAGCCCCCGCCAACGCCGCAGGATTCGTCCCGCCAGCTTGCGCTAAATCAGGTTTGCCGCCACCTTTACCGCCAATTCTTGCAGCAACAAAATTCGCTAATTCGCCTGCTTTGACTTTTGCGGTTTGGTCTTTGGTCACGCCTGCCACTAAACTGATTTTTTCACCCTCAACCGCCGCTAAAACAATCACCGCGTTATGTAATTTGTTTTTGAGTTGTTCGACAATTTCACGCAAGGTTTTGGTATCGACATTTTCAACCGTTGTCGCCAACACTTTCACGCCGTTGATTTCGATTGCTTGCGCCATCAATTCATCACCTGTCGCGCTGGCAAGTTTTGAATTTAATTTTTCCAACTGTTTTTCCAAACCGCGAGCGCGTTCAACAAGTTGTTCGACTTTTTCGACGGCTTTATCAGGCGTGCCTTTGACTAAATCGGCGATTTGCGCCAACGCGCTTTCACGTTGAGCAAACCACGCTAAACAGTTTGCGCCTGTGACTGCTTCAATGCGTCGCACGCCAGCCGCCACGCCGTTTTCACTGATAATTTTAAAACAACCAATATCGCCAGCCCGCGCAACGTGTGTGCCGCCGCATAATTCAGTGGAGAAATCGCCGATTTTTAACACGCGCACTTCTGCGCCGTATTTTTCGCCGAATAACGCCATCGCGCCTGCTTTGACGGCATCATCTTTTGCCATGATTTGCGCTGAAACGGCATTATTTGAACGGATTTGCTCATTCACCAAACATTCCAGCGTGGCGATTTCGTCAGCGGTCAACGGTTCAAAATGCGAAAAGTCAAAACGCAACCGTTCAGGATTTACGAGCGAACCTTTTTGCGCGACGTGTTCACCTAAAGTTTGACGCAACGCGGCGTGTAATAAATGTGTTGCTGAGTGACTTAATTCGGTGGCTTTACGTTTTGCCATATCAACGGTGGCTTTCACGTTTTGTCCAACTTTCAACGCACCAGCACTGACTTTGCCTTGATGCAAAAATAAACTGCCTGCTTGTTTTTGCGTATCGGCAACGTCAAACGTCGCGCCATCCGCGCTAATCGTTCCGCTGTCACCGACTTGTCCGCCTGATTCGCCATAAAACGGCGTTTTGTCTAAAACAACAACGCCTTCTTCGCCTGCGTTTAATTGTTCAACGGCTTCGCCGTTTTTAAACAACGCCACGATTTGTGCGCTGTCATCTAATAATTCATAACCTGTAAATTCAGTTTGCGAATCGAGTTCGATATTTTTATGTGCATCCGCCCCGAAATGACTTGCCGAACGCGCTCTATCACGTTGCGCTTCCATTGCTTTTTCAAAGCCGTCGTAATCGACAGTTAAATTATGTTCACGGGCAAAATCGGCTGTTAAATCAACAGGGAAACCGTAAGTGTCATAAAGTTGGAAAACGGTTTCGCCTTCAATGACTGTTCCTGACATTTTGGCAACGCACGCTTCCAAAATTTTCATCCCTTGACCAAGCGTTTCTGCAAAACGTTTTTCTTCGCGCTCTAAGACTTTTTCAACTTGTTCAAGTTCTTTGCGTAATTCGGGGAAGGCATCGCCCATTTCTTGAGCAAGCGGCGCGACTAATTTGTGGAAGAAAATTTCATTTACGCCCAAACGATAACCGTGACGAATCGCACGACGGATAATGCGACGCAACACATAACCACGCCCTTCGTTTGAAGGCATCACGCCGTCAACAATCATAAACGCACAAGAACGAATATGGTCAGCAATCACGCGCAACGAACTGTTTGTTAAATCTGTCGTATTTGTGACAGACGCGGCGGCTTTAAGTAAGTTTTGGAACAAATCGATGTCGTAATTGTTATGCACATTTTGCATCACAGCAGAAATACGCTCTAAACCCATGCCCGTATCAACCGATGGTTTTGGCAATGGTGTTAACGTGCCGTCTGCCGAGCGGTCATATTGCATGAAAACTAAGTTCCAAATTTCAATATAACGGTCGCCGTCTTCGTCTGGTGTACCTGGAGGTGAGCCGAAAATGTCTTCGCCGTGGTCATAAAAAATCTCACTGCAAGGCCCACAAGGTCCTGTGTCGCCCATTGACCAAAAATTATCTTTCGCGCCGATGCGTGACACACGGTCAGGCGAAACGCCGATTTCGTTAATCCAAATGTTTGCCGCTTCGTCGTCTTCTTCAAAAACCGTGACCCACAATTTTTCTTTTGGAATTTCAAGCACATTGACCAAAAATTCCCACGCAAAATGAATCGCTTCTTTTTTGAAATAATCGCCAAAACTGAAATTGCCGAGCATTTCAAAAAACGTATGATGACGCGCCGTGTAGCCGACATTTTCTAAATCGTTATGTTTGCCGCCAGCACGCACGCAACGCTGGCTGGTTGCCGCACGAGTAAATTCACGTTGTTCACGCCCTAAAAACAAATCTTTAAACTGCACCATGCCCGCATTCGTGAAAAGCAACGTTGGGTCGTTGTGTGGTACGAGTGAACTTGAAGGTTCAACTGAATGTCCATGTTGTTTAAAAAAGTTCAAAAATGCAGAGCGTACTTCTGCGCTAGTCATGTATTTCATAAGGATTTTTTGCGTAAGTTAAAAATTTTAGGAATGAATAAAACGTAAATTTTTGGAGAATTGTTGAATTTGCGAACTCGAAAAACCACGTCGTAATAAAAATTGTGTGCGTTTTGCCCAATCTTGGCGGGTTAGCGGTTCGATTTCACCGTATTTTTTGCAATACGTTTGCGTTAATAAGTCGAGCCAATTATCCGCCACTGACAACAAAACGTCATTTAAATTTATTTCAGCAACATCTATGCCTTTTTGTGAAAGTTCGTAACGAATGGCGGTTGTACCGTAACCTTTTCGCAATCTTGCTCGTGCGTAGTTTTCAGCAAATCGCGTGTCACTTTGCCAATTGTTTTCGGTAAGTTCGGCTAAAACAGCTTCAATTTCAGCGCGAGAAAATCCTTTTTGCATCAATTTTGTGAAAAGTTCTTTTTTTGAATACTCACGACGGGAAAGTAAATAGAGACAGTAGTTTTTGGCGGTCGGTTTGGATGATTTCATGGAGGCGTGCTGTTGCAATCCATTGGTGCATTGGCAAAATAACAATCCTCATTCCATCGCAATGGATTGGTTTGGACGTAATTTGCAATTCGTAAATAATCTGCTTCATTACGGATGATGTGTTCATGGAAATTGCGTTGCCACACGGGCGCACCTATTGAATTTTGTAATTGGTTAATTCTTCGAGCAGAAAATGTCTTAAATTGTCTAATAATTTCAGATAAGTCTTTCGTAGGGGCGGGTTCTAAACCCGCCCTTTCATAACGTAAATTTCCATTTGATAAATTGTCGTCATGCTGGGCGGGTTTAGAACCCGCCCCTACGATTTCGATAATTCCATGAAAATGATTTGGCATTACTACAAATTCATGCAATTTGACATTTGACACATGATTCACCAAATCTAACCATGTGTTTTTCACAATTATTCCCGCATCACTCAACTGCATTTCACCGTTCATAATCTGTCCAAATATGGCTAATCGATAATTTACGCAAATCGTCACAAAATACAGACCTGATTGCGAATAATCATAATTTTGTAACCGAATCGAACGACGGTGATGAATATCGGGATTAAATTTCACTCAATGACAGAAAATAAAAATTACAACGGCTCACCAACATCAATTTCGTCTTCAGTAGGTTCAAATTCTTTCACGGCAAGCAACGGTTTTTGAAAGGCTTCAGCGCGGATTTGTGCTTCAAGTTCTTTTGCTTTTTCGGGATTGTCTTTTAAATACTGTTTTGCGTTTTCTTTGCCTTGACCAATTTTATCTTTGCCAATGCTGTACCAAGAACCTGCTTTTTGGACAAAACCAAAATTCACACCTAAATCAATCAATTCACCGACGAATGAGATCCCTTCGCCGTATAAAATTTCAAATTCAGCTTGTTTAAAGGGCGGCGCAACTTTATTTTTAACTACTTTGACGCGCGTTTCGTTACCCACAACATCATCGCCTTTTTTCACTGAACCAATGCGACGAATATCTAAACGCACCGAAGCATAAAATTTAAGTGCATTCCCGCCTGTTGTGGTTTCTGGCGAACCGAACATCACACCAATTTTCATCCGAATTTGATTGATGAAAATCACCATTGTGTTTGAACGTTTAATGTTGGCGGTAAGTTTTCGCAGAGCTTGCGACATCAAACGCGCTTGCAAACCCATGTGCGAATCGCCCATATCGCCTTCAATTTCAGCTTTCGGTGTCAACGCAGCAACCGAATCGACAACCACAATATCAATCGCGCCCGAACGCACGAGAGAATCGGTAATTTCTAAGGCTTGTTCGCCTGTATCAGGTTGTGAAACGTATAAATTTTCAATATCAACGCCTAGTTTTCCTGCGTAGTTAATGTCTAAAGCATGTTCAGCATCAATAAACGCTGCTGTGCCACCAAGTTTTTGCACTTCGGCAATCACTTGCAGCGTCAATGTAGTTTTTCCCGACGATTCAGGTCCATAAATTTCAATAATTCGTCCGCGTGGCAAGCCACCACAACCTAGCGCAATATCTAAACTCAAAGAACCAGTGGAAACGACTTCAACATCTTTGGAAATATCCACATCGCCCATTTTCATGACCGAACCTTTGCCGTGTTGCTTTTCGATTTGCATCAACGCTGCGGCAAGTGCTTTTTTCTTATTTTCGTCCATTTGAATCCTCATTTAGTTGTTGAAAAAAAGCGTGTTAATGTCGCGCATTATCACACAGTGGCTGTCATTTTTGGTAAGTTTTGTAGCTAACAAATAAGTGTGAGATGCAGCAATCAACACCACTATATTTTCACAAAATCACTTTTCATAATAAGCAAAACAACCGCGCCCATTATCTTTTGCAAGGTAAAGCGCAGTGTCTGCACAATCAATCAATTTTTCTGCACTATTGCCATGTTGTGGGTAAAAACTAATCCCAATGCTCGCGCCAATTTGCACCATTTCACCGCTAGTTAGCGTAAAAGATTTTGTTAATTCTTCAATTACTTTTGTTGCAACATTTGCTGTGTCATTTGAGCTGTGAATATGCTCAAGCACAATCACAAATTCATCACCGCCAAGTCGTGCGACTATATCGCTCTCACGCAAACAAAGTGGAATTCGCGCTGCCACTTGTTTGAGTAAATCATCGCCCGCCGCGTGTCCTAATGTGTCGTTAACGGCTTTGAATTTATCTAAATCCATCATAAAAACTGCTAATTTTTTATGTTCACGATGACTGAGTGCAATCGAATGTGAAAGCGAATCCAATAATTTTCGACGATTTGGCAAACCTGTTAGCGCGTCAAAAAACGCTAATTGTTTGATTTGTTCTTCAGCTTTTAGCTGCTCAGTAACATCGCGTTGAATAGCTAAATAATGATCAATTTTGCCATTGTCTGTGATGGGCGTAATAAAAGCGGAAACCGTGTAGGTTTCACTATTTTTACGACGATTGGTAAGTAATCCCTGCCACGAATTGCCAGCTTGGAGTGTTTGCCACATTTCTTTATAAAGTAAAGGACTGGTTTGAGCAGAACGAAATAAATTGGGCGTGTTTCCAATCAATTCATCACATTCATAACCTGTTAATTTTCCACAAGTTCGATTGGCATATTCGATTTTAGCGTTCAAATCTGTGATAAAAATGGATACAGGACTTTGTTCAACCGCGAGTAGCAGTTTTTGATTTTCACTTTGCAAACGTTTAAAACGACGATTAGCTTGAATTAGAAAAACAAAAAATGACAATGCTAATAATGCAAAAAATGTGAGTGTTACAACGCCTTCTCGGTAACGCCAAATCACATCTGCAAAATCAAAGTATTTTAATTCATCAGGATGTGTGCGTAAGCGTAGCATTAACACTTCAACGGGAGTGTAATCGGCGGGTGAATTGAAACCTGCTATACCTGCCACTTTTGCAATTCCACTATCTGCTTGGATATTTAAAAGTGTTAAGCTGATTTTGCGCGTCAATTCCCCACTAATATGTTTGCTGACGCTAAATGGCCATTCTGGATAGTGAATTGTTGAATGCAGGGAATAAATTTTATGTGTTGAATACTCATCTGATTCATGTGGCGCGATAACTTTAACGGTTGCGTCGTCGTGCAGTTTTAACTTACCTACTTTTTCTAAACTTTCCAAAACACCGCTACGCACAAAACCTGCATCAACTTTTCCTTCAAGCACTTCATCAACAACGTTATCATGTGGCATTCCAGTAAAAACATAACTCTTTGCTTTGATTTTTTCTTTTTCTAACGTCCAACGTTGCATTAAATAACCGCCGAGTGAATTCTCTGACGGAGATGCAATGACCTTATGGTCTAAATCGGTCAAGGTTTTAATATCTTCGCGGTCAGCACGAGTAAAAATCACACCTGCAAATTCAGATGTAGGATGCCCTTGCTCAAGTGTAATTAAAGTTGCAACTGCATTCATCGCTAATTTATTTTTAAGCAATGATAGCGTCGCTATTTTTCGCGAAAGATTCCTTTGGCGTCGTGCCAGTGAATCGGCGAAAAATTACGCGACGAGTTTAATGCCTTCGGCTGCCCCGATTCGTCCCTCGTCCAGTGGCTTA
>Ga0172367_10001373_pt1 | contig 35568 bp, 37 predicted proteins | sample Lak10m_FD_114542 | JGI IMG/M metagenome (GOLD analysis project Ga0172367, IMG submission 114542) | Freshwater microbial communities from Kabuno Bay, South-Kivu, Congo - kab_022012_10m | ecosystem: Environmental > Aquatic > Freshwater > Lake | place: Democratic Republic of the Congo: South-Kivu... | reverse complement strand
GTAAGATTAGCTGCTGATGGTTCATTAGAGAGCAAACTTTCTGTGGATATGTCAACTGAGCAATCAGTAAGATTAGCTGCTGATACATCATTGACTTCAAGATTATCTTCTGAAGAGTCTGTAAGAACTTCTGCTGATGCTTCATTAGCTTCATTACTTGGTAATGATGTTTCTGTTGAGGAATCTTCTAGAATTTCTGCTGATACTTCATTAGCTACGAGATTATCAATTGAGGAATCTCTTAGAACTAGTCAAGCATCTGATATCAGCTCAAGATTCAATATCACTCCAGTTGTTAAAGCTTTCACTATTGGTGATGGTGCTACTTCTTCTTATACAGTAAATCACAATTTAAATACAAAAGACGTTATCGTTCAAGTATTTGAGATTGAAACAGGAGAAACTGTTGAGGTTGGATCATTGAGAAAAGTTAATTCAAATGATGTTCAAATTGATTTTAACATTATTCCATCTAGCAATGCGTTTAGAGTTGTAATTATGGGTATTCAAGGATTCTCATATTCTGCATAATATAACTATATTATGAATAAAAAAATGACACCAATGGTGTCATTTTTTTTGTTTATAATTTTTTAGTAAGTTAAATAATGTATTGTAATCAAATCCGTTTCTTCTATCTCATAGTCTAATAAATGTGGATTTATCATAAGAACTGATCCTGTTGAGATTGTGTCAGAAATATTAACATCATCTAAAATATACGCGATAGATGTTGAATTAGTACCAACCGTTAAGTGAACACCATTTATATAAACATTTGGTATACCATCACTTTTTTCACTAAATGTAATTCCTAATATATCAATGTGTTGATTTATAGTAGTATTCCAATTCCCTATTGGATTTGCTGATATTTGAATATTTTTTTGCTCCTTTAATGATGAGAAATCATCACTCAATTTAGAAACTAGATCTGTGATTCTTTCTTCAATAGTTCTATTTATTGTTGAGCTGGTAGCTGATTGAGTTGCACCAGTTTCATATATACTAAGGAAATCAACACCAGTATCTAATTGTTTAAGAGATTCTTCTTTTTTAACTTCCTCTGTTTTAACTCTATTTAATATCTTATCAATTTCAATTCTTAACTCAACTAGTCCTGCTTTAGCATCCGTATTTGATTTAAAATCCAGTATAATAGGATCTGTCGAAATTCTAGTTCCAATGTATATTGTGTTAACTTTAACATACATCACAGTTATAGAAGTTGGGTTTATTGAATATCTAATGCTCCCAAAATCATCTCGTATTTTAACCGATATATCACCATCTTGAACTGGTATAACAAAGTATCCGCTTTTGAAGTTAGCCATTTTTAGTAATTTATTATATTTAATTGGATATTTTTATTGGCATCAACTGAATTGCCAGCATAATCCATAATATCAAAGTGTATAGAATATGTACCAGGTGATGTAATTCCATTTTCAGATATATCAGTATTATTATCATCATATATGAGTATACTATTCCCCAATGATACACTAGTATCTCTATTATCAGTTGCTCTGCTAATTAAATTAGATAAAATTGAATTTCGAGATATATTTGAACTAATTGAATATGTTCCAATCAATGACATTGTTGCTGAAAATGTAGTCGCCATTGTAGTATCATAAGGAGATGAATATGTAGATCCACCTAATACTTCAACATTTGTTGTAAAATAAACTATTGGATCTATTCTATCTGGTGATGGACCTGGTAATCCATTCTGACCTAAATTATCTTGAATACTAGCATTTGGAATATTAGTTGTTTTAACCCATTCTAATATTGAATATGATTGTAAAGCATTATCAATATCTATAAAATCTAAATAAATAGACCCAAGTGATAAATCATTTATGGTTATTATCTTACCACTTTTACTTATAGTTGATCTTCTTAAATCAACAACTGGTATAAAACAAAGAGGCACTGGATTCAAATCATTACTGTAAATAACGATTGTCTCACCCGGCTTCCATGTTTTTATATCAGTATATCTAACATTATTAAAAGATAGTCCTGATTGATTAATAGTATCTGTAAATATAGATGTATTATCATCTATTACAGCAACCATCGCCTCAATTGTTACCGGATAATTTGTATTTGGATTACTTAAATAAATTTGTTTAATTCTATTTTTTGAATTTCCAGTCAAAACCAAAAGATTACTAATTGGATATAATTTGGAAAAATCATCATAATAATTCCACTGGATATAGTTATCAAATTCAAACTTTGATTTACTATTATATGTCACCTTTAATGATAAAAAAGTAGCATTATCACCCAAACCTAAATGATTTAAAGGATAGTTTACCTGTCCTGGATTTAAAGTTATTCTACCCTTTGATATTTGTTTATATGGTATTCTAAGATCTGAAAGCATCATCTTTTCTTTTGTTGAAGCACCTTCAGTTGCAATTAAATCACCACCATTTGTTTTTATAAATTGACTACTTGGTCCAAATAAATTACCACCACACGACATATTATATTATTATTTTTTATTATATATTAAATTTTATAAATCAATAACTTCCAATCTGTATCTCTCCGAAATAGTTGTTCCATTAGAAACTCTAGTAACTATAATTTTCTTACCTTTATTTAAACTAAAATAGGGTTTATTTGCTAATATAGTAGATTTATCATCATTTATTATAATTGGTAATTGTGATTCAGGTGTTGCGAAGTTAACTAGTCCAATATTATTACTAACATCAAAAGTTATTTGTTTTCCTTCAACACTTTTTATCTTATATTGACCAGAGAAATCAGATATTGATTGTGTCCCAACAAAAAAGTTATTTAATACCAATATATCTCCTTGACTTAATGAATTTTTTATTATGTTTTCATTTTCTTCTAGATAAAGACTTAAAACAGGTCCTTTATCAATTTTAATTTCCTTATTAAAATCAATTTTAAAATTGAAATCTTTCCAATTTTTTGAAATATTATATTTATTTTTATCATCATTGTAATTAACAGGTAAATCAATATCACCAATTAATAATACTTGATTATTTAATCCAGCCGTTGTTGATATATTTGAGTTTATATAAATATTTAATTTTTTATTTTCTGTTGATAAATCTGATGTTGATATGTAAAATTCACAAGATTGTCTAAAATCTAAATCTCTACTTAGATAAATACTTAATTTATCATTATTTGTAAACTTCAAAGGAACTTCATCATTATTGACAATATTAACCAACCAACTTTTATTCAACGGAACAGCAATATTAATTGGAATTATACCCTGTTGATTATACATTGCAGTTGTATAAATAAAATCAATCTTTCTATAAGTTGGGTCGATATTTTCCAAACTAACTAAATTCCCATTTGTTGAAACTCTTATTGTTTCTGAAGAAGCCATTTGATTAGTTGAATATAATTTCAATAAATTTTCAAGACTTCTCATCTTTTCATTCAATACTGTAATATTATTTTGAGTATATAACAATCCTTTTAAATTATTAATCTCATTTTTAATTTCAACACTTTCTGATATTATATTTAAAAAACTATCATTCGTAGATGCTAATTTAGCCATAGCCTTATTAAACAAACTCATACTAAACATAGAGTTTATAGCTTCTGGATTATAAGTATCCTGAACATTATCATTTGCAATATTATAATTTAAGTTTAAGTTAAATGCATATGATGTACCATCTTGTGTATTTGTCGAAACTAACTTTTTATATGTTGGAAACTTAATATCCTTATCAATTTCATTATTTTTTGGATTATCTAAAAAAGATATACCATATAAGTTTGTAGCTGAATTACCATTATTATCTTCAACCGTATAATACCATAAAATAGCATTGAATTCAAAATCCTGAGGCGGTTGATTATTTATATCTAATGCATTAAATTGATCAAAATTAGATATTTTTTTAAAACCGTTCATTTTACTATAATGACTTGTATTAAAAGTAATACCCAAACCATCTAAACCAGATGTATCAACCGTTATATTATTTAAGTCACCAATAACACCAAAATAATTACCCACTCTTCGAATTATATCACCCGGTGAAGTTGTATATGTAAAATCAGCCGTATCAAATTGACCAAAATAAGAACCTGGGTATTTCAATGGTGAATTAACAATTGGAGATTGAAAATTCTCAGCACCTATAATCTCTGGTTGATATTGACTTGGTAAAATTGGAAAGACCATATTTGGCTTGTAATTAGTATCATATGTAGTCCTAAATAAAATATCTGGAGTTTCTCCGGTGTGATCCGGAATATGAGCATGTACCTCAGTATAAGATCTATTATTCTCTTGAACGTTAGAAACACCAGTAACCTCACCAATATATCTAACTAATTTGTTATAAACTAATTTAGCACTTGTTAATGTATAATTTACAAAACCAGAAAAAGTGGTTGTTATAGTTATAACATGATTCCCACTACTATCTGTTGATAATGCATCAATTTTGAAGTATTGACTATTTGGAATAGTATTTGTTCCACTAACACCTGTTAGATTGATAAAATCACCTACTTTGAAATTTGTTTTACCATTAAATGTTATGGTAAATTTATTATCAATTGAACTTGGTTTACCACCATTAACATCTATATTAACACTCCAATCAACAACTTCTCTTTCTTTCCATAGATATTCTGGTAAATACTCATCATCATTAAAATTCCTTCTTTCAAATTGAGTTATGTTACTAACATATTCATCATCTGGAATAGCTGGGTCAAAATCAATTAAATTCATTTTCTTACACCATTTCCAAAATATTTTCTCTGTTGTTGTCTCTAAAGAATTTACATTGTAATAATATTTAGTACTATTTAATTTACTCTCTCTTATAACAATCTCATGATTGGCAACATAGTTTCTAAGAGATTCTATAATTTGATCAGAAAATGATGTTGGTGATTGAGCATTTGAAGATTTTTTAAAAACATCAAAGTTAAAGTACGTTGGAGATGTTTGTTTTTTTGGCAAGTTTAATAAAACATATTTAGAAAAATACATTTTATTATTAACATTTTGATATGAAACTGATATATCTTCTGCAGCACCAGGGAATACATAAAACGACGTGCCTTTTTCTTTTAATTTTTGGTAAAGTGGAGTATTTGCCATTATTTAAATTTTATTTTATATTCTATATATAAACATTTCATATTTCCGTTTTTATTTTTATATTTGTAAAAAATAGAGAAATGACGATAATATCTGGTGAAACAATGTCTGGCAAATCTGAGTTAGCAATTAATTTTGCTAAAAATTTTAAGAATTGTCTTTACTTATCACTCGATAGGGATTTTAGAACAATTAAGAAGATTAAAGAGCTTGGTATAGATTATACTAACATGAACCATAAAAGTCTCTTAGATATAAAATATCGTATATTAGAAAGAGGTGGTTTAATGTTTAACGACTTAGACTATGTTATAATTGACTCTCTTAATTTAATAACAGATACTAAAACATACAACGAAAAAATAAAATATTTATTAGAAGTTGAAGATGATTTCAAACTTAAAATAATATGCACTTTGAATAAACCTAAATTGGTTGATTTAAATATTAAAAGTGATGAACGAGTAAAGATTATAGATTTGAAAAAATCTTAAAGAGAGGAAACTATTCTTAGAATTGCTGAATTTGTGCCCTCAACAACATATTCATACATTCCCATTTTTCCCAATTCTTTTGGACTTTTTTCTAAAAAATTAGTCGATGATAAGATTGGATCTAAATCATTTCTCCATTTTAAATAAAATTCAAATATATCACTATCATTAATAAGACCTTCTATTTTAACATCTTCTTTATCCAATAGTTTCTTAACAAATGATTCATACTCACCACCATTTTTTTCAACAGTGGTCTCAATCATCTTTTTTAACTCTTCTTTAATTTCATCAGATATATCTAAATTAGAGTTATCTTCAAATATAAATTCTCCCCATTTCTTAATCATAATGTATATATTTATTTTTAAAATTCAATTTTATACCCATTCACCACTAAAGATACCATCATACCAGATACCACTTTCCCAAACACCATTTTCGAAAATACCATTTTCCCAAATACCGGATTTCCATCTACTATTATTAAAATGACTAACAACTCTCAATCCAGTATCAAAACCATTTTGATTTGTTGAACCTATTTGTGCACCAATTTGATCATCATAACAAAATTCTAAATAAACATCAGATATTTTTATAAGTTGATTACATTGAATAGATATCTCCCAATATCCTTTATTTATACCATTCATATTAAAACTCTCATTAGATTTAAAAATACCATCATAAAAAGGATATCCACCAGATTCAGTATCACCAATCTTAGATCTTTTAGAATTGAAAATTGTTGATGTACTAAATATAGCATCTTTATAAGAATTAGCTTTAGTAGTAGTATTACTATCTAATATTGAGGCGGTTGCACTATTTGGTGTCTTTAACGAGATTTTTAACGTTGATAAATTTTCAGTTGAATTTTTATTTTCTAATTTAATTCTAACTCTAACATCTAATATTTTTTTAGTTGTTTCATTATAGACATAATTAATAACCTCCTTATAATTAACTTTAGTTTCTATTGAATTTTTTCCATTCATATCAACCGTATATCCTGATTGATCTCCTATAAACATTGACTTGCCTCTTTTTGTTTCAGATTTATAATATCCTTTATATTTCATTAGGTTAATATCATAATCAACAAAAATTTCTGTTAGTTTATTAACTTCATCTAAAACAACTTTAACAATTGTATATAGTATTGGATTATCCAAAGATCCATATTCTTCAAAATCTAATGTTTTACCGGTAATATTTATTTCATCACCGATATTAAATCTAAATATTCCATTTAAGATAAATGAATTATTTAATTCATTTAAACCAATAACTTCAACTTCTTCTAAAATTCCACCAAACCAGTTCGAGCTTTCCATATTCATGTTATATGCAACCCCACCATAGAAATTAGAGTTTATAAATTTACCTGTTTTCCAAATAGCATATGTATGTTTTTTAGAAACTCCATATTCCATATCCGAACCAGAGTAGAAACTAGCACCACTAAAAATACCTCCATTCCAATAAGCTGGTCTGCTAGCATACGCACCCCAACCAAATCTAGATGTTGAATTTTTTTGAGTAAATGTTCCATTATACCAGATACCATTTTCAAAATCACCACCATTCCAAGTTCCATTTATCCAATAAGCTGGTTCATTTTTACAATTAAATGATCCACCATTCCAAGTTCCATCTACCCAAATACCACCTATAAAGTTACCATTTTCCCAAGTTCCTCTATTCCATGTTCCATTATACCACCAACCATTTAACCAAGTTCCATCATAGAAACGACCATTTAGCCAAATTCCATTATTCCAATTTCCACCAAACCATCTCCCATTCATCCAAACAGAATTTGAACTATCAATATCTTTTTTATTTACTTCAACAGATATTTTTTTATCCTGAATAGACTTAGATTCCCAAACACCATCATACCAATCACCATACATCCAAATACCTGAATACCAAATTCCACCAAACCATCTCCCAAATTCCCACGTACCTGTATACCAAACAATATCCTTAGATGTTTTTATTCCAGATTTTGTAAAATCATTTATACCTAAAACCGCATCCGTTATTTCGGCTTCTAATATCCATTGATAATTAGTATTCAAATCACTCAGAGTTAAACCATCAACTAATCTATATCTATATCTCTTAAAATCAACTCCAACTAAACTCCAATTAGAACCTGTAACTTTAGTATTTTCTGGTTTTAATAAAATTGCCTGATTAATTTCTTTACTAACAGATACATCCATTATATCAACCGGTTCAAAATTGAAAAATGGATCTTTTTTATAATATTTTATAAATCCAGAATCATTACCAATATAAACATCTTGTCCATATTTAACATTAACTGAAAATTCATATTCATTGTAAACTTGTTTAACTGTTTGATATCCAAAATACTGTTGATTTAAATATTGTGATGAATAAATACCACCATTAAATTCCAAAACAACTCCTTGACCATTTATTAATCCATGTTTATTTAAACACTTTATATATAAATCACCTTCAATATTTGCAGTATTTACAATATCAATAATAACTTCTTTACCGATATTAGTAAAGTTTATAGCTAATTCATTTTTATAATCCGTATAAACTAAACCTGTTATATTTTTATATGTATCAACATCCGATAATAAAACTTTAACATAATTATCCATTGATATTTTAAAATTTAAATAATTATCATATGTACTAACATTATTTTTTGTTTGTAATTTCTTATGAATGTTATTAAACTCTCCCAAGTCTTCACTTATTTGACTTAATTTTCTTCTAGATACTATATTAATTGTTCCACCGGTTAGTATATTTGATGTATTAAATGATATTGGCTTATGAAACTCAATAACATAAGCATTTTTATAATAATCATAATATTTGTTTATAACCAACATTTTATCACTATTATTTGGTAAACCACCCTGAGTAACCGAAATATCAACAAATGTGTTTAGTAGAATACTAGTCCATTCAAATTTTAAATTTTCACCAAAATAAATTTTATTATCATTTTTTATAGAACTCATAACACCTGGTTGACCACCTGAATCCATCCAAACACCATCCGGAACCAAAGGACCCAATGGTAAGTTATAATATGTTGGTAAAGATAAATACTCTTTATCTCCATAAAAATAAGGTTTGTTTGGATCATCATTTATTGATGTTAAATAGTCCAATAGATTATATCTGGGTGTGTATCCAAATTTTAAGAATCCATCTGTATATTTCATATCTTCTGATATATTACCACCAAATGATATACTCCAACTTTTTAAATATCCGATATCGTTATTTAACACATCATCTTCTATATACAATTTCCATTCACCTTTAGCACTACCCCCAACTAATAACTCATTTATTAAAGTCGAATCACTTTTATAATATCCAACTTCGATTGCTTTCGAAAAAGATGTGAAATTAACCGGAGATGTAAAATTAACCTTATTATAAACATTTATTATTTTCCCACTAGGACCAATTAAGTTAATTATTAAATCTGTTTTACTAACATGTTCAATATTTATATCCAAAATGATGTTGTTTGCTAAAATATTAGTATCACAATATAGTTTCTGTGGTATAGATGAGGTACTATCATCTGGTATACCATAATTTAACATATCTGGAGAACTAAATTTAGCAACTCCATTAGACGATGATAAAACTTCGGTTGCTAGATTATAATATGAGGTTAGATTATTAAATAATGGTTCTAATTTTATTGATTTTCCAACTAAACTCGCTTTGTATCCATTTCCCAAACTATGATTATTGAAATTTGATATGAATGAATTATAATCCTTAAATTTATTTAAATTTGTAAATTCAACAGATATATTTCCCTTTGATAAATTTTTAACAATATTACCATTCAAGTCCGAATACATATAAATAACTTTATATGTATTATTATTATCGGTATCTATTCTATTAACTAAAAAATTACCTTCAATGATTTTAGATTTCATTCTCAATAAATCACCCTCAGAAACATCAAATTTATTACCAGAAGGTAAATAAAGAGCAATTACATTACTTTCATTACTTGAAACATTATTAGAGTTTAAATAAATGTTATTTTTAACAGTATTGCTACTTTCAATTGATACTAATCCATTGGTTGAAATTGTAGAAGTTGTTACATATATACCTGATATAGTAATATTATTATTTAATGAATAATCAAAAGTCTTTTTTGGTTCAATTAATGTTGGAGGAGATTTTTGATAAGTGAATCTTTTTTCCTTATCTAACCAATAGTCATACCAAGATATTTGATTATGTAAGTTTTTAAATTCTATTTTCGCACCACTAGCGGATAAATATTCAGTATTTATAAAAATACTATTTGGTAATCTATAATCACCTTCATCCGTAAAGAAATTAGCCTTACTAGCTATATCATAGTTTAAGAAAACTAATTTCGATTTTAAGCGACCATAAAATGTTGAATCTATATCCTTAAATCCATTATCTTCATAAACTTTATTTAAAGAGTAATTACCAACTAAATAAATATAACCTGAATTTAAAATTCTATTCACACTCTTATCATAAAATAATAAAGGTTCAACATCTATTTTAGATGTGTTTAATTTTAAATTTTTCCATTTTGTTATATCAAAACTATAAACACCACTATCACAACTGAAATAATTAAACGAATTTGAAAATGATTTTATATCTCCATAATTATTGGAAAATTCTAAATAAATAAAATCATATCCCCTTTTTTTATCTTTATCATACAAGATAACCTTATTATCATTTGTTGCTAATAAAATTCCCCCTGTTATACCTAATATATTATTAGTCTCAGTTAAATTAAAAGAGACCATATCATTAATCATATCAACTAATAATATATCATCACCATCTTCTAATTTTTTAGAAATTCTTCTTTTATATGAAGTCCACCCATTAATATCTTCTGACAATTCTATAAAAATACCACCACTTCCACAAACATAAAATTTATTTTTATTTTCAAATAAAACTTTATTATACGAATATGAGTTGAAATTTTCAAATCTCATTTCTTTCCACTTTAAACCACCATCATCCGTTATGAAAATATTATTAAAATCACCAACCACAACTCCTCTTAAATTATCATAAAAAGATATAGATTTGAATGATGATGTTGTTTCAAGTTTAACAAACTCCATTTCAAAGTTAGTTTTATCAACTTTTATTAATGTTGTATTATCACCACAAACCCAATAATATCGATCTGTTTGTGATAAACTTCTTAAATTAACTTTCCACTTACAATCAATTAAATTAGTTATTCCAAATTGAGTATTTGTAAAAACTCCAAATTCACCAACTTGTATTATCCTTTCCGGTATGGAATATGTAACACCATTCTTAACAACCTTTTCAGCTGGATTTTTTAAAATATCAAAATAGTTTATTTCAAAGAGGTTATTATAATCAACTCTATTTCTAACCATCCAATTATGACCCTCTGTAAAAGCCATCGGTTCTCCATTTTTTGGGAAAAATCCATTTAATAATCTATTTAAATGAAATTGTTTTCCAGCATTAGTTGTACCCATACCAACATTAACCGATAACCTAATACACTTTTCATAATTATCATATTCAGTAGATTTTACTAATCTACCACCTTGGTAAGTGTAAATTCCATTATACTCATCATAATATTCATATTCAACTGATGATCCAATTGTGTTTGATATCCTATAAGGACCATCAAAGAAATCTTCTGGATTATCATTTATATTTAATGTTGATTTACTTACTTGATTTTTAATTAAAACTTTATGACCTTCCAATAAATTAACTCCATCTATTCTACTTATTGGAGATGCTAAATTATATGAAGTATCAGATGCTAAATCAACTGATATATAATTCTCCATAAATTCTTTAATAACTCTATCCGGCGTAAATAATGTTTTAAGAGAAAGACTATATTCTTTTATATTCTTATTATAGAAATCATCCACAGACGTTATATCTATTGATTCTGGATAATATTTTGGATTTAAACTCCTAGAATACTTGGAACCTAATGTACTTATATACCAGTTTCTTGGTTTCCAACTATTCAAAATATCATACATGTTATTCAAATCATCAATGATCATATATGAAGAACCACTTAATGCTTTTGAATAAAATCTAGTCGTAGATAATCCTTGTTTTAAAGAATCGAAATCTGATTTTAATAGAGTATCATCTGAACGATACCATTTTAATAAATCTTTATTATATACCCACATATATTTACTTTTTTACTTTTAATTCCCAATAAGCTGTTTTACTATCAACCTTTATTGTACTTTTTGCAATAGTAACTGCTGACTTTTTTAATATCAATTTTATGGAATCAACAAAATCATCATATTGATATATATCATCAACATAGTCTCCTAAATTTATATTAAAGTAATGATCCCCCGAAAAAATTAAATCATAGATTAAATCATTCTTATCTTTCACAGCTTTTTTATTTTTTATAACTTATATATTAAAAACTTTTAATCTCGTAAAAATATAAAAAGCAAAAAGCATTTTTAATATATAAAAGTAAAAAGCCTATGAGCACTAAGAGAAATGTAAAACCTCAACAACAAAAAGAAGATGTTAAATCAACTAGAACAACATCCAAGACAAGTGAGACTAAATTATTCAATTTACAAAATATTAATGTCGATCTAAAATGTAAAAATGAGGCTCAGAAAAATCTAGTAAAACTTATTAACTCAAATGATATTACTATATGCTCTGGTAGAGCGGGTACTGGCAAAACATTCGTAGCATGTGCTCAAGCTCTCAAATTATTAAAAACCGAAAAGTATAATAAAATTCTTTTAGCAAAAAGTGTTACAGTACTTGAAGGGGAAGAAGTAGGTTTCCTTAAAGGGGATTTAAAAGATAAGCTGATGCCTTTTACAATATCATTTTTAGATAATTTTCACAAAATAATCGGCGAAGAGAATACTCAGAAGATGTTAGATATGGGTTTAATTGAAGTTTTACCATTAGCATACCTAAGAGGTAGAAGTATCGATAATGCAATTATCATAGTTGATGAAGCACAAAATATATCATTAAAAAATATGAGGTCAACAATGACAAGAATTGGTGAGAACTCTAAAATGATTATAACCGGGGATTCAAAACAAATCGATATTAAAAATAAAAAATTATCATCATTGGATATTGTTGTAGATTTATTTAAAAACAAAGAAGGTGTTGGCACTATGTATTTTATGGTATCGGATATAGTAAGGAGTTCAATTGTTAAAATGGTTGAGGATGAATTTGATGCATATGAAGAAAAAGAAAATAATCCAAATAAAAAAAACCAGTAATTTAAATTACTGGTTTTTTTCATTAATTATTATCATCAAAGTCCCAACTCAAATCAATATCTTCATCTTCTAATTCATCATCAACATGTCTTGGTAAAACCCCTTTACTCGATGTTAAAATATAATCATGTGTATATAAATCATTATTATAGAAAATATTATTACCATCTGAATTCTTTTTCATAAATTTAAATGTATCTAAATAAGGATAATAATCTAGATTTTTACAATCTAAATTAACTTTTAACCGCATAACTTTCTTTTTACCACCCACACTGAAAAATATCTCTGATTTCGCGTCCTGTCTCCACTTATAAGTATATCCATTATCAATTGCCCATTTTTTAAATGTATCCACATCATAATCATAGAATGTATAAATTCTATCCATTATTTTAATTTCTTCACCACTAACACAATCAATCACACCACTTTCCCAAAGAAGAGCCCTTGCTTTAACCTTTTCATCTTTATCAAATAATACCAACATTTTAATATTTGGATTTTTATCATAAAGTTCCATAAACTTATTTCTCTCACTTTGTCTCATACACGAGTTCCAAAGAGTTCCATATGCAAAATAATTATCCAATATATGATAATTAGATTCTAAATAATATTTAGAAATATCAGATCTAGCAATAACTTCCAATTTAGAACCTTCATTTGAAAAAAATGACTTATAGAAATTAACAAATCTCTCAATTTCAGAATCATTAATATTCCAATTGGTTATAGAAAATTCATTAAAAAACTTTTTAACAAATCTACCTACTTTTATCTTAACTCGACTGGAGTTCCATGGATCTTCAACCTTTTCAAATTTAGCCTTTGGTAAATAGGATATAGTTTCATTATCTTCATTAGAGATATAATTACCAACATCTTTTAAATGGTTATCAATTTGACCATTTAATATAATTTGTGCAATGACATGTTCTCTACTAGCCAATTGTAGAAACTCTGCGAAATTTTTATTAAAAACAAGACTTTTAAACATTAATATATAGTTTTATGAAGTTTATATTAGAATACAAAAAATGGAAACCAAAATATGAAGTTGGTGACACCGTGTTAATAGAATATTGGTATTTAGATGATGAAGAATGTTCACCACATTTATACAAAGAACTACCATTAACACCCGTTAAAATCATAGAAAAGTTATCCAATGTTTCTTTTAAAGTTACACATAATATTTCAAATTCTAAAATTAAAAATGCTCCTGATGAAATCATAAAATCATCGGATATTATAGATTATCATCATTAACATAATCTACTAAATATTTGTAGAAATGTTGATCATTTTCACAATCCAAATCTAAGTATTGTTCTTTGATAATATCTAATTCTTTAATTGTCAATTTGCCAGTAAATTTACTCATTATCCAAGAATAAAGAGATTTATCTAAAATTGATTTATTATCAAATTCTCTCAATCCAGATCCATTATCAAAAAACTTTCTACCACTTTCAATAGCCGGAGTTGTTGATGATTTACCAACTTTAATACTTTCTAATTCATCAAAGTCATGATATGTCATATCATCATATTCATCATACCAATCATCATTATATCCATATGCCTTAGATCTCTCTTCTTTTTCCCAAGATCTAACTTTAGTTTTTTTCTTTTTCTTCTTTTTATAATGATTTGAACTACCATAGTTTCCATAGTCATATCTTGAATCAGAGTAACTGGATTTGTACTCGGTAACCTTAAAATCACGCTTAGTTGGTAAGTTATCCCAATCAACTTTTAAACAAGCCTCAGCCAATTTCTTTAAGTGCTCAATATCTTGACTTTCAGTTGTTGTGTGTTCTTTATAATAACCAACAGAAATATTTGTACATTCTGGTATAATATCTATAAACTCAGCAGAGTCAGTATAAACACCACCATCATCTTTTTTATATTCTAAACCAACTCCAGCATCATTCAATTGTTTTGCTAATTCATCAGCAAATTCCTCAGAACAACATCTAGTCCAAGATTGATGTGTGATAACAGAAAATACATCACGTCTATCAAATGAAATAATTCTATCATATTTACCTTTAAAATCAGATATAGATTTAGCCGCCAAACCAGAACCAATACAACCAACTTCTTCACCAATAAAGAAGTAATAAAGACCTGGTATATTGTGTTTCATCATCCATAGCATGATAGTAACACCTGCTTTGTCGTCAGCACCTAATACAGTAGTACCATCAGTTTTGATTATATTACCATCGAATACGTGATTTACTTTAGTAGCAACTTTAGTAGCAGTATCTAAGTGTGAAGCAAAGATAGTTCTAGTATCACCAATATTATAGAAATAGTTTCCGTGAATATCTTTTTGTAAATCCTCTGGGAAAATACCTTGTTTTTTCATCTCACCAACAAGACCATCTTCTAATCCATACGGATAAGTTCTTGAAGTAAGTTTTAAAAAGGTATTAAAAACGAAATTGTCTCTGTTGAATTTGCTCATCTTTTCTAATTTGTTTTACAAATATAAGGAATTATTTAGAATTATTCAAAACAAATAGTAAATTATTTATATATAAAAAGAGTTCTAAAACTTATGTCAGGTTATTACGGGTAGCCTCTGAAATTTAGAAATGAATTGAGATATAAGTTAAAAAATAAAAAGAATAAATGGCAAAAATTGCAAACAATTATAACTCTAAGCCAAATGCTTGGGTTGTAAACTCTAAAGATAGAGGAAGAAAATCTATCAAAAATGGAAAAGTTTATCTAACTGATTCCGAAGAATTCGAAATCGAATTATTCAATCCCCTAACCGAATGTGTCTTAGCTGACATCAAATTAAACGGTCAATCAATCTCAAAAACAGGATTAGTCTTAAAACCAGGTCAAAGATTTTATCTTGATTGTTTTATTGATGATAAAAAGAAGTTTGTATTTAACACATATGAAGTTGAATCAAATCTTGAATCATTATTAGCAATCTCCAATAATGGTAAATTAGAAGTTTTCTTTTATAAGGAATCTGTTGTTTCAATTAATAATTGGAGAGATAGATTTAACACGGTTATTATTGAGAGATATTATCCTAGTTATCCAACTTATCCATATTGGACAACAACACCTTATTATGGTACTGGAACTCCTAATATTTATAGTTGTAGTTCCGCTAATATAATTGGAACAACTACTACAACAACTGGTTCATTTACTTTAAGTGATAATTTGATGAATCAATTAAACTCCTCTTCTAGTATTCCAATTGGTGGATCATTAGAAACTGGTAGAGTAGAAAGAGGTGGGAGTTCTAAACAAGAATTTAAGGAGATTGATATGGATTTTGATAAGTATCATATATCTTCTACAATTTTAGAATTACTACCAGAAAGTAGAAAACCAGAAACGGCTTCTGAATTAGCTAAAAAGTTAAAAGATGATCCTACAAAAAAGAAGAAAAAAGGTTCAAGTGGAAAATGGCCTCATCAATACGAAACTAATAATGATGAAGTTATTGAATTAATTAAAAAGTTAGGTGAATTACATTCAGCTGGTATTTTAACAGATGAAGAATTCTCTTCTAAAAAAGCAGAATTATTATCAAAACTATAATAAAAAAGAGACCTTAGAGGTCTCTTTTATATTAAAATTTTAAATGTTTTTGCATAATCTAAAGTTTTCCCTAAATCAATAGTAGTCATCCATCTCACATTGTTAAAAACATATGGTATTGTACTATCACCATATAAATCTAAACGGCCGTTTTCTCTTAATATAAATTTCTTTATATATGATTCTAATAAGCTACTATATTCATTATTTGAATTCATAGCTGTTCTTTTAATGTTATTAACTACATTAGAAAACATTTTTAAACTTAAAACATTATTAAATTGAGTATTTTTAGTTTTATCTGTAAACATTTTTCCAAAATTTACCATCTCATTTAAAATATTACCTATTTCTGGATTTTGTTCTTTGATTTGATCTAAATAATCGCCTAATTCTATATTCAATTTTCTATTAATTTCTTTTCTATCAATTAGAGTCTTTTTAATACTATTTACATAAATATTTATAGTGTTTTTTAATGATGCGTTATCTTTATTACTTTCCAATTCTTCTAATCTTAAAATAAGATAAATAATATTATCTAAGATATTATCTATTTGATATCTATGCCCTGCTGAAAAGAATTCAAATATAAACCAATTACCAATAAAAATTGAAAGTAAGCTACCAATTTTAGTAAAATCAATTCCTTCAGTTGTAATACCCAATCTATTAATAATCTCATTAGTTCTTCTATCTATATTAATCTTTCTTAATTCATCATCAGATAAACCTAAAGGACCACCAATAATTCCAGCCTTAGATTCTCCACGTTCAGATTTTATAATATCTGTTGGTTTATAACCCCCTCTTTTTAAGATTTGATCTATATTAATCATTATACCAAAATTGGCATCATTTTTAATTTTTTCAATCTCTTTATTTTTAAATGGTATAATTCTACCCACTTTATCCACAGGACAATTATAAATTTCTGGATCATCACTAACAAGATCTTCAGTTTCATATTTATATGCAATTGGCTCATCACCATTTTGATATACAGAAAGAAATAGATGGTCATTACACAATCCACCATTTTCTCTATTTAAAACCCATGAATAATCACCATATTGTTCCCAGTCACTTCCACTTGGAAAACTACCTTCATGATCAGCATCATTATGAATAATAAAGACTTGGCCTCTATCATCTTGATATATTTTACCCATAACTATTCTCTCTAGTTCGCCCTCATCATATTGCCAAATTTCTCCTAAAAAAGCAATAACCTTTGTTCCATTAGGAAGAGATTTTATATAATTAATATAATCTTTAAATTCAATAATATTACCATCATCATCCATTTCCACAGGTGGAGATGGTATTAAAAATCCACTCCTCGCAATATTTTCAGAAATATAATCTAAACAATGACTTGGGAACAATGAATCCGCGGATACTTTTGAATTATATTTAACTTTACCTATACCAGTTTTACCTAAATATTTACCTTCACTAGAAAACCAAAATTTAATAGCATATGTATCAAATTCATTATCAAATTCCGGGGTATTTACATTCCATAATTTTTTAAATGCTTTATAATCAACATCACTATTTTCTATTTTATCTATTGGTATTTTATAACCTTCAAATATAGATTTCATATCATTTATGAAATTTGATTTTTCTCTATCAGACACACCAGACTTTTTTAGATAAAGTGTTAGTTTAGATAGAATATCAGATCTAAATGCTTCATATAATTTTATTCTTCTCATAATACTATATATATTATTTTTAGGCAACAAAAAACCCAATAATACAAATTATTGGGTTAAAATTATTTTTAGTTTTACTATCCACCATAAACATCTACAACAAGACCATTTCTAACTCTAAAATTAAGACGATTAGATTTAATATCCAATGCGTCTAGCATAATAGATTTTCCATCAGTCTCAGTTATTCTTACTGTGAATCCACCATCTTCTGCATATTTTTTAGCCTCATCGATAGTTTTACCAGAATATTCACTAACTGAAAATAAACCATTATTTCTCAACATACTTATAAAAATTTTATTTTTATATAAAAAAATATATTATAAGTTTAAGTATTCCCTTACTTTCATTAACATATATTCTGTATAAATATCAGCAGCAACTATAGAGTTTAACTTTTTAATATCTATTTTTACAGATTTGCTTAATTTCTCAGCCTTAGAACCATCACCTTTAGCAATTACCTCCTGATAATCTCTTTCATTTAGTGGTAAAATAAATGGATATAATTTTCCTGTTTGACCTTTATTAGAAAAAAGAGGTCTCATATCTTCAATTTCATAATCCGGTCTAATTACTAAACCAGCTTCTTCTTCTAATTCTCTAATTAATGCTTCTTTAGGAGATTCTCCTCTTTCTATACCACCCGCAACAGAAGTTATGTGATATTCAGTACCATCAACATACTTATATGTTGGTACATATTCCCATCTTAATATAATTTGGTTTAACTCAATTAAAATTGGAATACAGATAATACAATCTTTATTTTTAAATACGTTCCAATCATCATATTTTATTAAATCACCACCAGCACCACTATAAAGAACTTCGTCTTTTGGGTCTTTATTACCAGGTCTTATTTTTGAAAATTTCTTCATTTTAAAATATATATTTTAGTATATATATTAAAATCTATTTTATCAAAAATTAAAATTTATAATTTAATGTGCTTTTTCGAGCCTTAACTTGACTGCGGTGATTATTCAATTCAGTATTACCCATTTCTAATCTAGCATTCTTTCTTTTAAGAACCAAACCTTCAATAAGGTCGATTGGTGTTAATGTATCAAATAACATAGAAAAGTTATTCTCATATGATTTAACTCGGTAAACATTATCAGAAATACACCATAAGTAATTTTTCTCACAATCATTTTTATGGAACATTTCATCTAATAACTGAATTCTTTGATCAAATGTTTTACCAATAAGATAATCACCATCATTAACAAGGATATCAAATATCACTAGTTTATGATTAAAGGACTTACCAGTTTCATCCTGTTTATTTTTGTTTAAGTATTCACAATTTAAAGCAGTCCAACCACCAGTACCTTTATATAAAGAAAGTATTTCTTCGTCTTTAATTTCAAATCTGGTTAATCTATCACCATGTCTATTCATGACAATAATTCTTTCTCCATTTGTATAAACTGTTGCATTTGATCCATTTAATTTTGGCTGACCCAAGAAAGTACCATTATCATAATAATTTAGATCTTTCGATGGTATCGCGTTGGACGGACGAGGTGGAAACAAATATCGATAGTTTAAATATTTCATAGTAATATATTTTTACAAATATAATAAAAAAAAATAAATCCACACAACATTTGTATGGATTTTTAGAGGTTGGGGATGGATTTAAACCACCGTTAATGGAGTTGCGGTCCATTCTCTAATCACTCGAGCACCCAACCATTAAAATGGTAGATCATCATCTTCTATATCAATAACAGGGCTATTGGATTGTTTATTTATATATTCCATATATAACTGAGCCTTGTAGTCATCCATCATTCTTAGGAAATCATTATATTGATTAATATCTAATTGAACATTTTCAATCATATCATAAGCATCTACACACATATCTTTTAGTTTTTGTTTCTACAAATATAAGGAATTTTTTAGATATACTTTCTAATTAATTTAAATATTTCACTAATATCTGTAAAAACTAATTCTTTATCAGCTCTAACTGGTAAAAAAGCAACAGTAAACCCGTGGTCACCTTCAAATTTTTCAGTAACTCTCTTACCATTTATTTGATCGATATAAATCCATGGGTAATTCCCAACTAGTTTAATATCGATATTAATTTTTTTCAATCTATCAACAAATACTCCTAATTTATCAGTTTCCATTTCTTTTTTGTTTTTCTTTATATTTCTAGTCAAAGAAAACACAGAAGTCTTTAGCTTCTGTGATGAATTTGAAATTATTTTAGTAAATATAGTAAAAAAGTTTAAAAAACACAAAAAGAGACTTTAAAACTTTAATATATACCAATATGTTAAAGTCGGAAACACGTTAGTCTTTAGCTAATGTGTAGTTCATTAAATCAATATGCGAAAGTTTTTCTAAATCATCACCTGATTTAAATAATAGGAATGGTGTTGTAAAATATTCACAATAAGCTTCTGTATCATCTATATGTAAATCTATATTATTCTTTCTACAATAATCACCTTTAATACTATCCCACAATTTTGAATCAAACTTTCGTTGAATTGTACCGTCAGGGAATTGTATCTTACCATTTTCTTCAGCACCAATTTCTTTTAAATAATCATAAACAGAGAATGAATGAGTCCAAACAACACCACTCTCTCTAACTAAATTAATTAAATCTTCTTTCCAAGAACCACCTGTAATTATATGAACTTCGCCGCCAGAAGCTATAACAGATTTACTTATGAACGAAAATATTTCTGGTTTATAATCAATAACACCATGTATATCAAGTCCTAGTCTCATTTCCCAATATTGAATTAATTTTAATATCTCTTTCTACTGTGGTTATAGCAGCTTTAACTGAATCTAAAGACATTACATAGTTTAGAATATAACCTGGTATAATATTCTTTTTAGTTTGATTAAAGTAATTCATTCTTCTACAATTAGCAAATGGTGATTTTTTAGACATTCTATTAAAGTGATCATCATCTTCTAAATAAAAAACTTCATTTGTAAATCTACCTTTAGTCCCCAATTTTGAAGATTGTTTTACAAACACTGCTACATTTCCAAACTTAATGAAATACATACTACAAATATAAGTATATTTTACTTATTCACCAAATGAAAGTTTAATATTATAGATTATAACTAATATAGTATGAGCAATTTCAGCGATTGCCATTCCTTTAAAAAGAGACATTAAAATAATTGGAATAACAGCCATAGAAACTGAAATACCCACTTTATGAGACCAATCGCTATAAGAAAGATTTTTCCTATTTAAATAAGAAAAAAGAAAGATGGTTAAGGGATAAAAAAAGAAATAAAGGCCTGCTGATAAATTATGTATAACATACCAATCCATGTTATACATTCCAACCATAAATAAACAAACTGATAGTAATCCGAATAGAGAATAGAATAATCCTCTCCACTTTAATCTCTTTTTATTCTTTAAATAAAGAAATGAGTTAACAAATATAGATATAGCAAAAGTACAAACTGCTGTGTTCCATAATCTACCAATCCAACCAGATTTACCCCATCTAGAAAGTTCAATATCTTCTAAATTAAAATTAGTGAATTTCCAACATATGATAAAAACAATAATAAAGAGTAGAGCTGATATCCAACTTTGACCTCTTCTTATCATTTTTATATACTGGTCTCTCAAAACATGGTATTAATTTTCTTATATATTAATTTTCAAAAGTTTTTTTAAACAAATCTCGAATAGCTCTAACACCAGCAGGGTTTATTTCTCTAGTTCCAATTCCTGCAAAATTCTCTTCTGTTATTTTTGGAGAATCTTTTAACTCAACAAATTTTAATGTGTTATATGACCATCTAAACCACTTACCTAAATTTTGTTCAAAAATATAAACATCTTTTTCATTATTAATACCCATACAAACCGCGTACCCAGTACCACCGGATACTATTTCATATTTACTTCTATTATAATAACCTTTACTATCCCTTTTACCAGGTTTAATTATTGTACCAACTGCAAATATCTGTTTAGAATATTTAACTTGAGCCCAGTTTCTAGCGAGTAAAGACATATATTTGCTAATACCAAATCTATTTAAGGTTTTATTTGCCTTATTAATCTCATTAACACCTTCTTTAAAATCATCTTCTGATATTTCAACTTTATTTGGTGATGTGTGATAATTTGTCTTCCAAGAATAAGCATGTGTTTTTATTCCCCAAAGGGTTGAATTTTCCTCAAAGACAGTATCTGCTCCTTTAGCCCCTCCAGAATGGCAGATCATTTTTTCTCTGTTGAGTGGTTTTTTATTAAAAAGATCATCTAACATTTTTAAAAATTTATTTTTTTAATTCAACTTTTAAATTATCGATTTTCCAGATTGCTAGGTCTCCGTCATTTCTAAAGTAAAGATCTCTAACATCTAAATCCTCATGTAGTATATATTTTTTTAGAAAAATGAAATATTTATGACCGTTACATCCAACTAATTCACTTTCAATAAAATTATCATTAAAATCAAAATAGTTATGTATTCTAAAATCTTCTTTAGTGATAACTCTAAATAATTTAACACTAAATTTAGAATTATCAAAATCTTTTAGGAATTGAATATCCTCAATTTTATCATATGAATAAATAACTTCATCCCACTTAACAAATTCTAATTTTAATTTATCACCAATAGAATCAATCACTTCTTCAATCATAACCCTTTGAGCTCTAACTTGCCTTTTTGGATTAACATTTCCAAATATAAATTGTCTAAAATGTTTTGAATAGTGAAATATTGGATGTATATTAAATTTATTTAATAAATCAGAATAAGTATCACCCAATTCATTTAAGAAACTAGGATCATATTTTTTAAGAACCTGCCAATTAGCCATTCTTAAATCAATAGAAACATATTTCTTACTCTCAACAAATTCAACATTTTTATTAATTGGTAATTCTTTAATTAAATTATCATCATTTAATTCATTATAAGCCCTAGTCTCTTTTAAGAAGTTTATAACCTTATCAATTTTAGACATTTTATAACTAAAAATATCATCTATTTCATTTTCAGCTTCTTTATATAGATTTACAAGATCATCAATATTTTTCCATCTACTTAATTTAGAATATTGATTTTTATAATATTCAAAATCTTCATAGCTTGGTACGTGTAAATCGAATAACTTAACAAAACTCCTTATATCTTTCATATTCCTAAATATTTTAATTTATCATTTCTAACTTCTACTTTCCAATAATTATTCTCCCACTTCTTAACATTCCACCTACCCTTGGTATAACCTGCTACTCTTTGAACTTTTTTATAATGTATTTTAACTTTTTTTATAGTTCCATCTTCTATCATCTTTAAGAGAAACTCAATCTTGTTTTCAGAATTTTTATACAACTCATTACTTCTCAAATTCCGAAATTCTGATATTGGAATTGAAACAAAATAATCACCTTCAGGTTGTAGACCATTTATAAGATATAATTCGAATGGTAATAATTCAAAAGTATGTGGTATTTTATCCCATCTACCAGACATATAGTTAGGTATCCTTATACAATTATCTCAATTTTCACAAATATACTCAAATTCCTTCTTAGTCATATATTCCTAATTGATTAAGTTTACTATCTCTCAATTCTCTTTGTTTGTGTAATTTATATGCTTCACTATCTGTTATGAAATATTCATCCATTTCATTATAAGTAAAATAATACCATTTAATTCTTTCTGAATAAGGTAAGTTCCACCAATTCTTTTTATCAGAAGCAAATCTATCATCTTCGACACAAAGACCATAACCAGTTTTACCATCAGCCTCTAGATCAGCATTAAAACGTAAATCACCTCTACCTCTTATATTATAATGAGAACCTACTTTAAGAGTTTTGTATTCTTTGATACACTGAACACTCATACAATCCCATCTATCTTCCATAATTTATTAATTTTATTTCGTCTATTAGATATCAATCTGATCTTTTCTTTAATTTTTTGATAATCAACAGACCACTTATTATCCTGAGCTGTACTCACCAATCCCAATCCATATGCGGAATTAATTTGAAATTTTAACCAAGATGCTTTTTCTTCCGAACTTCTCATTAGTGATGTGATATTGGTATTATTTTTTTTCTACTATTTAAATCAATAACCTCTTCTATACTAAATGGTCTATACTCACCCAATATCAATTTAGCTGAATCAACACCAACATCCATGCGTAAAGTATTTATATTTAATTTATTAAAATTAGAGTGCTCATGTCCATGCAACATTATAACTCCTTTATGTGCGCCATGCCAAGACAAATGTGGATAATGACTTAGAAAGAATTTATGTTTACCATGTGATACTTCTAAAACTTGACTAACCGATGTAAACAACTCAATTGGATTAAATGTCGTACCATCAAATGGAATATCTTTATCTATAATATGTTGATCATGGTTACCTAATATTAGATGTATATTTTTACAAACAATATATTTTCTAAATTGTAATATATTTTGAGCACCACCAAAGCTCCAATCACCTAAGTGATATAATATATCATCCTCTTTAACATATTTATTTATACCCTCCACAAGAGCCATGTTCATTTCATGGACAGAGTTAAAATTTCTATATCCTCCAGACCAACTGGAAACTTTTGGACCTGCTATATTAGTGTGACCAAAATGCGTGTCACTAGTTATCCAAACATTACTCATTTTAATTTATTTAATTTTTTTATAATTAGTTTATTAATATTATCTTCTCCATAGATATCTGAAAGGCAAAATCCTTCTTTGTTAAAGAATTGGAAACATTCTAATTTTCCATCACTTCCACAATATATCAAACCATCTATTCCCTGACCATTTATAGTTAAATGTGTCTCATAAATAATTTCATCACCTTCTACTTTTTTAGATTTAATTCTAATTCTGGATGAATTTATTTCATTATATTTTTGAAATCCTAGAATTTTCATAGCTATATTTTTTACAAATATACAAAATAAATTTTAATATATAAGCTTATGAAATATTTAAAATTATATGAAGCTTTTCAATCAACTATCTTATCAAAAACAATTGGATATTTGAAAAATGATAGTAAGTCTAAATTTTTAAATCATGTAAAGAAATTATGTGAGGAAATTGATTTTCCACTTTCTAATTTAAGTGATGATTATTTTCAATATCTACCATTTAGAAAAGCACTCTCTATTATAGAAACAGAAAACGGGGGCACAATTTGGAAATACTGGTTAGACACAGAAGGGAAATTAATAGAAGTATCATCCACTGATGGCAAACCAACCGAACTTGATTCAAAAGATGGTGTGATTAGATCAGATGAACATTTTTCTTATAGAGAGGAATATATGAGAGTTGTTAATCCAAAAAGTGGTGATTGGATTTGGTTTAAAAAAAGTAGTCATTCTAACTGGGAATTAGGTAAAGTATTTAGATCTCCATTTCCAGATGAAAATTATACTGATTTTATTTGGTTTTTAAATAATCAACATGATGGTAGTACATCTTATGAAGTAGACGAATTTGGGAAGAAATGGGGTGAATATGGATTTCGTTATTCTTGGGGATTATATAATGATGATTTTGCATATATTTCAAAAGGTATCAAAGTTGAGAATGATGATCAAAAAATAAATTATAAACTTTACAATAAAGTTGGTAACAAACCACTTGATGATATTGATTCACAATTTGCAATTGTATTCCGTTTTGATAAATTAGGATCTGGAGAATATAAAAAGGGTTCTGAAATTAAAAGTGAACGAGAAGCCACTAGAAGTGACGCAACCGCCCTAATTAGTGATGAAGAAATAAGAAAAAAGAATATAGAAAAGAGATTATTAGAATTATCTAAAAAGGAAATGAATATAGATAATTTTGATGGTTTATTCCAAAGAGCTATTTTCGATAAATGGATTTTATTCTTTAATAAAGAAATGATACTTAATAATATCAATCAAATTATTGATATTATTGAGGGAAATGAAAATGATGGGGATGAAGATGGTACATATACAAAAATACTACAAGATTGGTATGCCACTTTAAAACAAGGTGATAAATTAAAAGATGATGTTCTCCATTTCTTTAATAATCAAGATGGTGAACATAATGTGAGATCTAAATTAACTCTTAAACATTTTAATATGTTAGAATTTGATCAAACAAATAGTATATTTTTAATACTTAAAAAGTTATATAACTTTAAGACAGATCTTTTTTCTCGTGAAATAAAAAAAGGTATTAACACAAAACAATTATCTAATAAATTATCTGAATTAGGCCAATTAATCATCGGGAAGATTAAACCAAATAAGTTCAATCATATTGATGATGTTGTTATCACTGTTGAAAGGTTAAAATCAATTTATAATATACTAACTAATAGTAGATATAATTTTAACAGATATTGGACTGATATTATCTATTATGCTAAAGGTTTAAGTGCTGGTGATGTCAGTGACAACGCATTACAAAAGTATATTGATTCAATTGATAAGATGGTGGAATTAGTTAATAAGATTTAAAACTTTTATTAAGGTTAATAATATTAATAGTTATGATAATATCAGAATTCAATAATAACTTAGATTATGTTAACAATTTAACTGATCTTGAGTGTGACTATTTATCATCCGTACCTGGAGATTATGCTAATATAGATAAGGAAATTTTTATATTAATTGGATATAACCCACACTCAAATTACAAAAGAATTAAAATATCAACAAAGAACGATCGATATAAAACATTCTCAATAGATATTGATAGATTAGTAGTTATTGGTGATTATGACAAATCTATAATAACAAAAGATGTAATTAACAATCTTTTTAGATGGATTAAAATAAACAGAGATTTATTGGAAGAATTATCCAGTGAAGAAGATTATAGTGTTTCAAAAATACTAGAATTAAGAAAAATTAGTTAATTATAGAGTATTTTTCCCACATCTAATGTAGAATTAACATCTTTCTCACAATATGTCTTTATATCTTCTAATTTACCCTCCCAGTAGTATTTATGAACCTCTGATCCATCCATATTATCTTTAGGAGATGGAATTCCCAACTCATATGTAACTTCATCAAAACTAAAAGCCCAAGCAAACTTTAATTTCCAATCATCAGCAATATCAACAATTCTAGCTTCCCATGGTTTTTTATCATACATATAAATTATGTTTGCTGGTTTAATATCACACTTATGTAGTTTATGAAGAATAAATGGAATATCGAAGTAGAGTATTCTATATCCGCTTAATTTAAAACTTTTTAATTCTATTTTTTTTAGTAGTTCATTAAAATTATTTACAATTTCCCTTTCATCTTCTCCATAATAGCTCTTTATTTGATTATCACCATTATTATCTATATAACCAAATGAGATGCAACATATTTTACCATATGCTGAGATTATTCCTGCGTTTTCTATATAGGCTTGTTCTATACTTTCATATTTTTGATCCCATCCCATCTTATAGTATTTCTTATTAAATAATTTAGAACCTCTTTCATCTTTTATTGAAAAAGTTTCATAGTCGGGATATTGACCACATGTTTCTATATCAAAAGCAAATAATTCCATATTATATGGTAATAAAAAACCTCTCAAAAGTTGAGAGGTTTTTTATTTTTAAACATTAAATAGTGATCTTGTTACTGTAAAATTTTGAAGTATTTCTGAATTAGATAGAACTCTATCATATATTCTAACACTGGAAACATCACAGAATCCATAATCATATGGATACCAAGATCCTATATTTAAAACATTTGATAGAAATGATACATTACCAGCCCCTAATGTTAAGGATTTATCTAACACACCATTTATATAAATAGACCAAGTTGATCCTGATTTAACACCTGTTATATTATACCAAACATTATATGAATATGTTGAGTTTGTTTTTAATGAAAGATATTGAGTATTATTTTCTCTTCCACCAAAATTAAATTTCATATCATTAGTCATATAAATTACCCAACCATTGTATAGGTTTGTATTAGAATATCTACTTAATATTGTAGTATATCCTTGAGATCCAACTCCTTTAACTCTGGCCCAAGTTGATACTGTTATATTAGTAAGATTTAAAGCTGTTATTGCCCCAAATGATACATAATCATTAACTCCATCAAAAGTAAGACCATTTGTTAGTTCATTATTTCCACCAATTTGAATAAAAGATGGACCATTTATATTCCCAACATATCCATTTCCAGATATATCATTCCAAGTTGTTCCATTAAGAAATAACGATGAACTTCTACCACCATCTAAATTTAGAACTAATCCAGATTGAACAATTGGTGTTTTAGTTATTTGTTTTCCATTTCCAGAATTATATAATTCTGTGATTTCAGATTGAGTTAATTCTTTTCTATATATGTTCACAGAATCTATTTTTGAACCACTAGATATATACCAGTCAAATTGATTTTGTAAATATTGAGCAACTCCAATTGTAGGATATGTATTACCTGAATATATTGGTATTAAGTAATTAGTATCTGAAGCAGCTAATGCGCCATTTATATAAATTTTAGCACTATCTGACTTTTTAGTAACTACTATATGATACCATGTATTTGTAGTTAAATAGTTATTAGTTAATAAAGCACGTGAGCTAGATCCATAATAACCATCACCACTTGATAATCCATCACCATAATCAAATCTAACACCACCAGTGTTGCTAATATTACCAGAAGGTGCATAAAACACTCTAAATCCATAAATACCACCAGTTGATGGGTTATAATTATAATTACCAATAAAACATTGTCTGGTAGAAAGAGATGTTAAATTTACCCAAAGTGATATAGAAAAGTTAACTTGTAAGTTTAAAGAATTTGTAGGTAGATGAACATAATCATTAACACCATCAAATGTGAATGCTTGTCCAATTTTACCAGTTGTTAATGAACAACCATTCATAAGAGTTCCGTTATCCATACCTAATTGGTTACCAGCTGATGAAAAAGTTCCAGTAAAAGGATATTGGTTACCAGTCCCTGAATTATATAATTGTGTCACCTCCTCAATAGAAATAACTCTATTCCACATAGTTAATCCATCCATTCTACCATTGTAATACAATCCACCACTTCCATATTGTCCAATCCAAAGTGGAGCTGACGCATTGCTGATATCACCACTAACAACTCCAGTTCCAGCAACTTGCGTATTAGTTGTTGTTGTTAAAACACCATTTAAATAAATTAACGTAGTGTCTCCATTACGAGTAACAATGACATGATTCCAAGCACCAGCCGTATATTGAAAAGCACTTGTTGTAGCAATTGTTTTATAAGAAGATCCATTATTTAAACCAAATGAAATAGCATTCTGATTCGAGTTATATCTATTGTCCGTATTGATGTAAAATCCTTTATTAGTACCGCCAGTAAATCCTTTACCTATTAAAATTTGTAAATTATTTCCAGCTGTTGGGTAAAACCAAAACGATACCGAAAATGGGTTAGAACCAAAGTTAGCGGCTCCAGTACCCATATTTATATAACTACTCCCATTAAAATTAAAAGCAGATGATCCTATTTTACCACCAACAAAAGACATAGCACCAACCGGCGTGCCGTGATAAGACCCAACCGAATCTAAAGTAGATTGAGTTAATCCAAATGATCCATTTGAATATTGTGTTCCATTTGATCCGTTATATAATAGCGTTATTTCATTTTGTGTTAGTTCTTTCGACCACATGGTAACGGCATCAATTTTACCACCATTTTCAAGATATCCTTGTGTCCCACCATTATATCTTGTTCCACCAATAGTAGAATAGTTGTTGGCACCATAAGCTATACTGCCCGGAGAATTATCACTTACAACCAATACGCCATCTATATACATTTTTAAAGCCCCACTACTCGAAGCCTTAGTCAGCGTTAACATACGCCATGAGTTATATTTCCCAGAATAACTATATGACATAATAATATTTGAATCATCTGGTCTCTTGCCATAAAAAGTTATTCTTCCGTTGGTTGAGTGTTGTAGTATATAACCATATTCTCTACTACCAGGCAACCAATAATAACATGAAACAAAATCTGTATTTGTAGTGGAAGATGATATATTTATCCACAAATTAATAGTAAAAGAATTGGAAAATTTACCAGTTTCATTTGGTAGCTGAAGATATCCGCTGCCATTTCCCAAAAGAGCATTTCCAATTTTTCCAGTTGCAAAAGTGCAGCCATTCACCAATGTTCCATGATTTGTTCCAAATCCATCATCAGTAGAAGGCAATAATTTACCTGCAAATGGATATTCAATACCCAAACTAGTATTATAAAGTTGTATAACTTCCAATTGATTTAATTCCTTTGTCCATAAATTCACCAAATCTAATTTTCCATTAATTCCACTACCACCAATAGCAACTGATTGATTAGAAGTATATGATGGGTTGAGTGTTGGATCTGACTGACCACCTATTGGATAATATCCAGATACTAATACACCATTAACATAACATCTTGTATAATTTGAAGATTTTCTACAAACAACAACATTATACCAAGTGTTTGCAGAGAATGTGTAATTAAACCATTGTTGTGTTATTTGGTTATTATTTCTAATGAAAATTTGAATCTTATCATAATATTCATTAATACCTATTGAATATCCATATCCATAAGATCCACCAGCAGCATAATTATATATAGCAGGTTTCCAAGTATTTATACCAGCAGTTAAATTAACCCAAAATGAAACTGAAAAATCTCCATTAAAATTAAATTGATTTGAACTATTTGGCAAACTAACATAACTAGAACCATTAAATGAAAAAGCATTACCAATTTTACCTGATGAATAAGTTAAACCACCAACAGGTGTACCATGATTTGTTCCAAAAGAATCATTTGTTGTTGATTCACCATTATAAGAAGCAAATAAAGATGTACTTAACGTATTTGTTGTTGATTCACCATTCCAAACCCCATATAATGAATCTGTTAAAGATGATGATGCAGTCCCAGAATATTCTGCATTCCAAGCCCCATAGATTTGAGTCCCTAACTCATTTGTTGTTGTATCTCCATTCCAAACCCCATATAGAGATTGTAAGAGTGATGCAGAAATTGTAGTTTGTTGACCCACCGGTGAATTACTAACCACTGCTGCCCTAACTCCAACTCTAATTTGACCATTACTATTTACGTATGCCATATTTTTAAATTATTTTTTTATGTATATATTAAAAAAATAACCTAAAAAAATAAAACCCTCAAAAAATGAAGGTTTTATTTAGTAAGATTAAAAATTTTTTCCTAAATTACATAGGCATTTCACTTGTCCACTCTGGACCAGAAACTAATTCTAAAGCCTCTTGGTGTGTATATGTCCCAATAATGTGATCTGCTACTTCTGCTGGAATTGATTCTACTGAAGAATATTCCACAATACAGATATTACCATCATTACTCTTTCTGTGGTTTTCACCTAAACCTAATGCTTCACAATTAATGTGATTGATAGTTACGTAAACGTTGCTATTGTATTCCATAATTTTATTTTTTTCTTTTATATATTAAAATAAAATTATCACTTTTTACAAAAATTTTAAAATTTTAGAAGAAATATTACATTGTTTTAAACCCTCACGCTCACGACACTTAACAAAATTATCCAAAGCACTCAAATCCATATCATCCAAAGCCACCCATTTTTCCACCTGGGGGTGATTGGACAACCATAGATTAATTTCATCAACACGAATATCTGATCGTTTAGTAACAGTTTGTAATTCAGGTGTGAAATCAATTGGACCCTTAACTAAACCACTATTCAAATAAAATTGAACCATTTCATCCAAAGTGGCTTCTAAACGCCAATCCGAACTACAAACCAATTCAGCACCAGTTTGAATAATAACCTCATTCAAAACATTAACAGCAAACTTATTGAAATCATCAAAACGAACATCAACTGGAGGTTGACCAACACCACCTTCTAATTCCCAACGCTTAATTTTACGGAAACGAGATCCCCACTCCCGTGAGAGACACAAAACTCCATCATGATCCAAGAAAATCGCCTTCATATAACAAATATAACTATAAAAATCCAGAATCCCTTTTAATATTAAGAACTTTTTCTATATAGAAATCCTTACGATCACAATCTATAATTGGTTTTCCACCATGACCATATGGAATCGCAATCATTTTATCACCTACTTTAATGACATATAACTTATTGTCACCTTTCCACTTAAAAACTGTCATATTAAATTTTTGGCATACTTTTTGAAGTAGTTATATAAAAAAAAATAAAAAAGTTATGAAAAAGATTTATTTATTAGACCTATTCAATTTGTTATCAAATGAAAATTTAATGACTAATTCCCCAAAAGAGGGAGATCCTAACTGGACTAAAACAACTGAAGAGTTCCAAAATGGTGATTTTATAACTAAAAAAGAAACTTGGACTAGCACAGATGGTACATCCACGTTTGTTAAAACATACACAGAATCAAAATCAAAAAGATTAGAAGATGTTAAAGTGCTCGAGTCACAATTAAAAAAGGCTGTTGATTCAGAAGAATATGAAATGGCAGCAAAACTCAGAGACAAAATTAATGAGTTAAAAAAATAAAAAAAAGACCTCAAATTGAGGTCTTTTTTTATTAAAGTCCAAATCTGGACTTGGTTGCATTAAAGTTTTGAAGGACTTCAGTTGCTGATAGTTTTCTACCATAGATTCTAATTAGTCCTATATTACCATTTATAAATCCACTTTGTCCATTTCTGGATGATAGATATAAGAAATCATTTCTAAATGCAGTTGAGTTAGTTGTTGCGGTAGATGTTGAAAATGCAACCCCTGAACAAGTATTTGTTAATACAAATGGTTTTAATTGCCCATTAACATAAACCAATCTACCAGTCGAGTCTGCTATATTTGAGAATATATTAACATGACAACTCCATGTTGTGCCACTATTAAATTGATAATTAATTGCACCAGATCCACCATTATGATTTGTATGCATTAAATTAAGATCATTGGAACATCCACCAGAGTTAACGGCTAAACCAAATGCACCAGGATTTGAATTCCAATCAGAAGAGTGTTCCCATAACATACCACCCCATGCTGCTAAATTCGATCCACCCGGATTCATTTTATACCAAATTTCAACAGTTATCTGCGAATAAGAAGACAAGTTTAAAGGAATTTTAGCAAAATCATTAACACCATCAAAAGCAATTTGACCACCACTCGAAGTTCCAAAAACAGGACCATTTGTTAAAGTTCCATTATTTCCATTATACGAAATATCAGTCCAAGTTGTTCCAGTCCCAGGATAAGATGATTTAAAACTAGCATCTAAATTCATTACTAAACCAGATTGAACAATTGAACTATCCCATATTGAATAATATGAATTCAAATCAGATGTTATATTTGATCTAACAGACTCTTTATTTGAATCATAAATAATTAACTCACTTTCATGTCCTACCAAACTTTGCCCCCAAGTATGTAATTTACCAATAGTCAATACAGGACTGATTGTATTTTTACCAGAAGAATTTGCTGATGTTGTAACATTATTTATTGTAGTATATCTTTTAGTTCCATCATAACTAGCAACAAATATTGAATTAGTATTAACAAAAGTTTGACTACTATCATAGTCATTTGCAAACCAATAGTGTCTAGGTGTACCATTATTATTATTTAAACCAATACCATTATTTCCAGAAGGTATACCAATATAAAATAAACAATTAGGAGATCCTTGAGGTCTACCTAAACCAAATACCGAATAAGCGGCATTTCCAGTACTCACAACATTTTGAGATGTTATTAAATATGAACTACCACCAAAATATAAACTTGTTCTACCACTTAATAAAATCAAACTACCATTGCTAACTATTTGTGGCTGACTCGCTGATGTTGTTTGTGCAGCATCCTTTGAATTCCCAGATTGATCATACCAAGTTGTTACAAAGGCATTTCCAGTAGGTGTGAATGTCGAATAATATGAGTTTATATTATTATTTATAGCATTATTATCTGATGATTTATCTGACTTATATAATATTAATTCCTGAGCTGATGTATTTGAATACTCACCTTGTCTACTACCCATAGTAATAAATGAAGCTCCTCTTGTTTCGGTCCCTGAATTATTGTAGCTGGTGAATAAAGAATTATTTACATAAATTTGTGAATTAGTGTCAATAGATTTTAAATATCCAGAAATTACCCGTTGTGGATTACCAGTTAATGGACCTCCTTTATATGTGGATGTTGAAGTATTTAATTGACCCGACATATATATAGTCTCACCATAATTAACAACTGTATATCCACCACTAACAGACGGACTAGAAGTAATCCAAAGTCCAATAGCAGCAGCAGTCGTTTTCCTTTCAACATGAAAAGATGAAAATTGATCACCAGCTGAGAGAGTTATTGGTGTAGATATTGAAAAATTATCATTAGAACCATCAAATCGAATACATGATTTAGAATTAACTGTTAATACTGATCCAGATGATACAATCTGTGGTTGGTTAACTGCACTTAATTGATTGGCATGATTATTATTACCAGATTGATCATACCAAGTTTTAACAAAACCATCTCCACCACCAATAAATGTTAATAAAGAATTAGTATCCAAACTACCATCACTATTAAATCCAATATTCTGTTCAGCATTATCTGAAGATCTTCTAACTCTAATAGCAGATCCCGAATAAGTTGAGCTCAACTTTCTTAATGAATAAGCTACCGCAGCCCCACTATAAAGATCCAATAATTTTGTAGTCGAAGTATCCGAAACATTCGCGAAACTCAATAACGAACTAGTATCCAAACCACCATTCGCATCAAATCCAATATTTTGTTCAGCATTATCCACCGATCTCCTAACTCTAATAGCAGAACCAGAATATGTAGCACTTAATCTTCTCAATGAATAAGCAGCAGCTGCACCACCATAACCATCAAACAAGTAAGTAGCTGTCTGTAATTGTTGAGCAGTTACTGCCGGTCTAACACCAATCCTAACCTGACCACTCGAATTTATATAAGCCATATAATTATAATTATTTTTTTAAGTATATATTAAATACAAAATACCACAAAATAAAAAAGACCCCAAATTGAGGTCTTTTCTTTTTCCAATCTTTTATGGTTTCAAAGAAACTTCTCCAGTTAGCATCCAATGTTCTTAACACTCCTCTAGAAACTCTTGCTGGCATTGCTATATAATCTG
>Ga0172367_10001371_pt1 | contig 35609 bp, 27 predicted proteins | sample Lak10m_FD_114542 | JGI IMG/M metagenome (GOLD analysis project Ga0172367, IMG submission 114542) | Freshwater microbial communities from Kabuno Bay, South-Kivu, Congo - kab_022012_10m | ecosystem: Environmental > Aquatic > Freshwater > Lake | place: Democratic Republic of the Congo: South-Kivu... | reverse complement strand
TTTGAAAAGAATTATTTTCCATCACAATTTATTTGTGAAGGAATTGATCAGACACGCGGATGGTTTTATACTTTGCACGCTATCTCAACAATGTTGTTTGATAATGTTGCTTTTAAAAATGTAATTGTGAACGAATTGATCTTGGACAAAACCGGAAGGAAAATGTCTAAATCAGTCGGTAATACAGTTGATCCATTTTTGTTATTTGATAAATATGGTGCCGATGCAACTCGCTGGTATTTGGTAACAAATTCGCCGCCGTGGCGACCAACATTATTTGATGAAGAAGGATTAGCCGAAGTACAAAGAAAATTTTTTGGAACTCTTGTTAATACTTATTCTTTCTTTGCTCTTTATGCTAACATTGATGGATTTAATTTTAAAGATGCATTAATCCCTTATGAAAAAAGACCTGAAATTGATCGCTGGATTATTTCAAAACTGAATGCTCTTGTTGAAGAATACGAACAGTTAATGAATGATTATGATGTAACAAAAGCTGCGCGCTCGATTTCAAGTTATACTATTGATCAGCTTTCCAACTGGTATGTAAGAAGAAGCAGACGACGTTTCTGGAAATCAGAAATGAATAAAGAAAAACTTTCTGCTTATCAAACTTTGTACGAGTGCTTGGAAACGATTTGCAAGTTGACCGCACCATTTGCTCCATTTATTTCTGAAGCAATTTATCTTGATTTGAATGCAGAAACTAAACGTGAAAAATATGAATCAGTACATCTTGCTGAATTTCCTAAAGCGACTTATCGTGATAAAGCTTTAGAGGAAAAGATGGAAGTTGCACAAAGCGTTGTTTACTTAACTCGTGCTATGAGAGCAAAAAATAATCTTAAAGTACGTCAGCCGTTAAAGAAAATTATGGTTGCTCTGGATAAGAGTAAACATGAAGCACTTTCCAAAATGAAAGATGTAATTCTTGAAGAAGTGAACATAAAAGAATTAATTATTTTAACTGATGATGCTGAGATTGTTAATAAATCTGCCAAAGCTAACTTCAAATCAATTGGACCGAAGTTTGGAAAGAAAGTTAAAGCAGTTGCAGAGTTAATTAAAAATTTCACAAAAGAAGAAATTTCTAAGATCGAAAAGGGAAATGATATCATTCTCAATATCGACGGCGATGGATTAACAATCTCAAAAGATGATGTTGAGATTATCAGTTCAGAAATTACAGGCTGGGTTGTAGAAGCTGAATCCGGAATTACTGTTGCAATTGATGCTGAACTTGATGAAGCACTTATTGAAGAAGGTTTAGCACGCGAATTTGTTAATAGAATCCAGAATATGAGAAAAGATGCGGGTTTTGATGTAACTGATAAAATTATTATTAATTTTACCGCCTCAGAAAAATTTGTTAGAGCTATTAAGAATTTTAATCAATATATTTCAACCGAAACTCTTGCGGAAAAATTATCTGAAAAAAGTAAAGCTGGAAGCGGGTTTACTCAGGAATTTAAAATAGGTGAGTTTGATTGTTCAATTAACATCGAAAAGGTAAAATCCTAATTAGAGGAGAATCAATCATGGCAACAAAAAAAACTGTTAAGAAAAACACGAAAAGCACCAATAAATCAGGAAAGAAAATTGTGAAGAAAGAAATAAAAAAGAAAAAACCCGTTAAAGCTGCAGCACCAAAGAAAAATGTAAAGAAACAAGCACCCAAGAAAAAGGAAGTGAAAAAAGTGACAGCAAAGAAAGTAACTAAAACTAAAGCAGCTAAAGTTAAGGTTGCTCCTAAAAAAACTCTTATTAATAAAAAGGCTGAAGTTCTAAAGAAAGAAATTGTAACGCATAAAGTAAAACCAAGAACAACCAAGAAAAAAGAAGAAGAATATATTACACCTGAAATGACAGCCGCAAACCGTGCTGCAGCTATAAAAAAGATAAAAGGATATGGTAAAAAGGACCTTGATAATTTCAGGGAAATAATTCTTGTTAAACGTGATGAAATTCTTGAACAGCTTCAGAATTTAAGAGAACAAATACTTGATCCAACAACAGGTGAGTATATAAATGAAAATTCTCCTTACTCACTCCATATGGCTGAGCAGGGAACCGATGCTATGGAAAGAGAGAAAACTTTTCTTTATGCCCAGCGTGAAAATAAGTTTTTGGGATATCTTGAAGATGCACTTAAAAGAATTGACAATGGCACTTACGGCATTTGTGTTGAGTGTATTGAAGAACCACAGCATCTTTGCCCAACTTGTCCGCTTATTCCTAAAGCACGATTGGAAGCAGTACCTCATAGCCAATTATGTTTGCCGATGAAACAAAAACAAGAAAAGAAATAATATCATAGTAACTTATAATTTGTTGGAAAATATTAAGCATATATATCAAGGAGTTTGTATTATTTGAAAGCGTTGTATTTATCTTTTGCTGTTGTAGTTATTGATCAGGTTACGAAGTTAATGGTTAAAGGATTCTCGATTCCATTCCTTAATATTAATTATGAGGGAATGTATCTTGGGCAAATGATTCCCATCTTCGGTGATTTTTTTAGATTTACATTTGTTGAAAATCCTGGAATGGCATTTGGTTATGATCCCGGCAGTAACTTTAAATTAATCATTTCTGTTTTTTCACTCGTAGCAAGCATTGGTTTGATTTTTTATCTCTATGTTATTCGTGATAAAAGCTGGAGTTTGAAAATTGCAATTGCACTTATACTTGGCGGCGCTGTGGGTAATTTAATCGATAGAACTTTTTACGGATTATTTTTTGATTACGCACCTTTGTTTTACGGAAAAGTTGTTGATTTTTTTGATGTTGATTTTTTTGATTTCACTCTGTTTGGAAGAAGTTACGATCGCTGGCCGGTTTTTAATATAGCGGATGCGGCTGTTACAATCGGTGTTTTAGTTCTTGTTCTTTTCTATAAAAAACATCAGGAAGAAGATGAAAAGGTTGAAGCTGTTTTAAATGGCGGAACTTCAACTGCTTCACAAGACATTGCTGTTTCTGACGAGTCAAACGAAAATATTCAAAATGAAAAAAGCTCAGACATAATTAAAGAAGATATAATTAATGAGCAAACTGATATCCGAAAAGAAATTTCTGATTGATGTTCCCGAAGGGAAAAGAAAAGAACGAATAGATACATTTCTTACTCATCACATCGAAGGCACCACAAGATCTAAAGTTCAAAATGCTATTGAGGCTGGGTTTGTTACTGTTAACGGCATAGTTGTTAAATCAAATTACAGCGTTAAACCTTTCGATAAAGTTGTAGCGATACAGCATATTACTCCCAGACCTGAAGATGTTGAAGCTGAAGAAATTCCTTTAGATATTATTTATGAAGATGATTATCTACTCATTGTAAATAAATCTGCCGGAATGGTTGCGCATCCAGCTTATGCAAATTACACTGGAACACTTGTAAACGCACTTCTCCATCACACCAAATCTTTGAGCGCAGTTAATGAAGGAGGAAGACCTGGGATTGTTCATCGTATAGATAAAGATACTAGCGGTCTTCTTGTTGTTGCTAAGGATGATTACACACACGCAATGCTGGCTAAACAATTTTCAAAACATACAATCGAAAGAGAATATCATGCAATTTGCTGGGGTAAGTTTAAAGAAAAAGAAGGTGAAATTGCCACAAAGATTGCTCGAAGTAAAAGTGATAGAAAAAAATTTACAATAAGTGATAAAGAAGGAAAAGACGCGACTACATTTTACAAAGTAATCGAAGAATTTGAATTTACTTCTTATTTAAAACTCAATTTAAAAACCGGAAGAACACATCAGATAAGAGTTCATTTATCGGGGATGGGTAAACCGGTCTTTGGTGATCCGACTTACGGCGGAAATAAAATTCACTCAGGATATGAACTGCCAAAACTAAAAAGCAGAATTACCAATCTTTTAGAATTAATGCCAAGACAAGCATTGCATGCTAAAACACTGGGATTTATTCATCCGCATACAAACAAGCTTGTAAGATTTGATTCTGAATTGCCGGAAGACTTTAAACTTCTTTTAAAAAAACTACGCAGTTAGGTTGTCATCACGAGTCCCGATGTTTCGGGACGAAGTGATCTGCCAGACTATTTAGATCGCTTCGCTTGAAGACTTGCTCGCAATGACTTCTAATGTTTCTTATATTTGCACCAACAATTATCAAACAAAAAACTATTAATATGTTAAAACTTTACAACACACTTACAAAAAAAATTGAAGAATTTATTCCAATTGATCCTAACGAGGTTAAGATTTATATGTGCGGACCAACTGTATATGATTACTTTCATGTTGGTAATGCCCGCTCTTTTGTTATGGCGGATATGGTGCGAAGATATCTTGAGTACAAAGGATATAAAGTAAAATTTGTTATGAATCTTACCGATGTTGATGATAAGATTATTAAAAAAGCTAATGAAGAAAAAAGAAAACCGAGCGATGTAACAACTGATTACATCAATGCTTTTTTTGAAGACCTCACTAAGCTGAAAATAAAAAAAGCAACTGTTTATCCTAAAGCAACCGAACATATGGGCGAGATAATCGATTTGATCAAACAGCTTGAGAATAAAAAGTTTGCTTATAATAAAGATGGAAATGTTTTTTATGATGTTAAACATTTTAATGATTATGGAAAACTTAGCGGAAAAAATATTGAAGATCTTGAATCAGGTGCACGAATAGAAATTAATGAAGAGAAATCTAATCCATTAGATTTTGCTCTATGGAAAAAAGCGAAAGACGGCGAACCTTACTGGGAAAGTCCCTGGGGAAAAGGAAGACCGGGCTGGCATATTGAGTGCTCTGCAATGAGCTGCAAACATCTAGGGGAAACGTTTGATATTCACGCAGGCGGAAATGATTTAATTTTTCCTCACCACGAAAATGAAATTGCGCAAAGTGAAGCCGCAACAGGAAAACCATTTGTAAAGTACTGGCTGCATTTTGGTTTTCTAAATATCAACGAAGAAAAAATGTCTAAATCACTCGGTAACTTTTTTACAGCTAGAGATGTGTTGAAAAGATATTCTGCTGAAGCAATAAGAATGTTTTTTGCACAGGCTTATTACCGCGGACCATTGAACTTTACAGATGATCTTTTGACCGGAGCGGAAAAAGGTTTGGAAAAGATTACAAATCTTGTTGATAAGGTTAATGATGAGTTAAAGAAGAATAGTTCCGGTGCTAAACCTGAATTTGATTTTAAATCTTTTTACCAGCGATTTGAAGAAGCGATGGATGAAGATCTTAATACATCACAAGCAGTTGCCGTTATTTTTGATTTTGTAAAAGAAGTTAACAGGATAATTGCTTCCTCAGAAAGTGTTGATGTTAATTTTTATAATGATGTAAAAACATTTTTAACAAAAACAGCAGAAAATGTTCTTGGCATTGTAGATTTTAACAAAACAAACACCGGCGATGATAAGCTTGTAAATGATTTGATTGAACTTTTGATAACACTTAGAACGGAAGCAAAGCAAAATAAAAACTACGAGCTTTCAGATATTATTCGTGATAGATTAAAAGAACTTGGTGTTGTTTTGCAGGATAGTAAGGAAGGTACAAGTTATAAGATTAGAAGATAAAAAATAAGAAATTCTCTGCGTCAATATAAAAATTATTATTTCTATGATTGAATGGAAAACAAAGGGTGTTAAAATGAAAAAACTCGTTGTTTCAATTTTAGTTTTTAGTCTGTTGATTCAGATTACAGGCTGCTATTCTTCAAAGTACATTTCTAAAGATGAGTCTTTAAATTCAGATAAGGGGGACATCAAAGTATTAACAAATACTGATCAATCTTACTCGTTGAAAGAAGGTTGGTATTTTATTAAAAATGATACAATTTTTATTGATTCACAAAGTAAATTTAAAATAAATCCCGTTGGTGTGTCGCATATACTTTTGAGCGATGTGAAAGTAATTGAAAGAAAAGAATACAATCAAACCAATACAGCTGTAATGGTTACAGTTAGTGTGGTTGTTATTGCAGCGCTTATTCCTTTTGTGTCATATTATTTACATAGAAATGATTAAATTTTAAAGATAATCCCTTAAACTAAATTGATATATTGCAAGAGTGCGCCTGTGACTACCGAAAAGCAAAATAAAAACTACCAGATTTCGGATACAATTCGCGATAGACTAAAAGATCTTGGTGTTGTTTTGCAGGATGGTAAAGAAGGTACTAGTTATAAGATTGGGAGATAGAAAAATTTTATAGCGTTAATAAAGATAAATTATTAAATTATATATAGTATGAAAAAGTTAAATTCACAAAAGATTTTTGAAAATGGAGCTAATTGGTTAAGAGCTGATTTTCATTTGCACACAAAAGCAGACAAAGAATTCGATTATAAAGATGATCCAAATTATTTCGCTACAAAATATATCGAGCAATTAAAAAAGGAAGCAATAAAAATAGCAGTAATTACAAACCATAATAAATTTGATCTGAATGAGTTTATGGAATTGAGTAAAAATGCTGAACGTGAAGAGATTTATTTATTACCGGGTATGGAATTTTCTATTAAGGATGGAGCAAAAGGTTTACATGTATTGATTGTATTTGATGACGATTGGATATATAACAAAGAGAATGTTAATTATATTCAGAAATTCATAGATACTTCTTTTCTTGGAATCATAGGTTACGATACGCCACCATATGAAAAGAACTCAAAATTTGATTTAAATGAAACATTTGAAACCCTCAATTCGATCGGAAGAGATTATTTCTTCATTTTAGCACATGTAGATGATTCATGTGGACTTTTTGAAGAAATGAAGGGAAAAAATCTTGAAGAATTAATTAAGTCAGAAGCTTTTTGCAAAAAGGTTTTTGGGATACAAAAAAGTAGAAAAAAAGATAATAGAACCAAATTATCGAAATTATTAGGAACAAATTTACCTGCATTTGTTGAAGGGACAGATTCTGCCGAAAAAGGTATTGATGGAATCGGCAAGGGAAATGAGGTTGATGGGATTACTCAAAAGACATTTCTGAAAATTGGAGCATTTAGCTTTGATGCTTTGAAATTTGCGCTGCGTGATTCAGTAAATAGAATTTCTTATACTTTTCCAGAAATTCAAAAATCCTTTTTAAAGTCTATTACTTTTAATACAAGAGACCCTAAGTGGAAAGGAAAAAGAATTACCTTTAACTCTGCAATGAATAATTTAATCGGAATTAGAGGAAGTGGAAAATCTACAATTTTAGAAACTGTCCGGTATGCTCTTGATATACCAATTGGTAAAAATGCTCACGAACCTCAGTATAAGGAGAGTGTGATTCAAAAATTTCTTGGTAGTGGGGGCAAGATGGAAATTGAAATAATTGATAAGTTCAATAAGACATATATAGCTGAAAGGATATACGGAGAAACTGCTTCTATTTATGAAATACTACCGGACGGTAGTAAAGAATTACAACATAATCTTAAGATTAATGCTATTATTAATAATCCACTTTATTATGGTCAAAAAGATCTATCAGATATTGGCGGTGAGACTTCCACAGAGGATTTAATTTCAAAGTTGTTGGGGGACAAGTTAGATTTAATTCATAAACACATTGATGATCAATCGACCGCAGTTATCAATTCAATTTCTGAATTAAAGAAAATAGAAAGACAATTATCTCAAAAAGAAGAGATTGAAGCGAAAAAGGCATCAATTGAAAAAGACATGAAAATCTTCAAAGAACTCGAGATTGATAAAAAATTAAATAAACAGATTGAATTTAATAAAGACAGTAATAGACTTGATAATCTAATAGAATTTGAGAATACCATCATTAAGTCACTAGAAGGATTATATAATAATCATAAGGATACTTTTTCAAATTATGTGAAATACAATTCTGTAGAAAATCCAGAACTATTTAAACGTGTTCAGGATTCATTAAATAATTTTCAAAACACATTCAGTCAAATATCAAAGGTCATTGAAAATCTATCTATCGAAAAAAATGGAATCGAAAAAATACAAATTGAGTTTCGACAGAAATATGATAAGTTAAAAGAAGAATTTTCGGAGATAAAACGTACAATAAATAGACCAAATATTGAAGCCGATACGTATGTAAAACTCTCAAAAGATCTTGATTTACAGAATGCAAAATTATTAGAAATTAAAAAATTAGATGACAGAAAAAAATCTCAGATAAAAACACTGAATACTGCACTTACAGATTTAAAAGCATTATGGCATAGAGAATTTATACTGATTAATGAGGAAATTGAAAAACTAAATGCAGAACAGAAAAACACAAATCCCGATGCTCCAACTTTAAAAATTGAGGTTGAATTTAAAGGAAATAAGAAAAGGTTTATGGAGTTTCTCTCAACTACTTGTAAAGGGAGTGGGTTACGTGAAGGCCATTATGAACATATTGCTAATTATTCGGACCTGATCGAGATTTACAATGATTTCAATGTACCTGGTAGCCCAATTTATAGTGCTTTGTCTAGTCCTAATAGTTTAGCAAATTTTAAAATAAAATTTGATGAAAATATCAACGCTTTTTTAACATATCGTGTTCCTGATAAATATATTATTTATTATAAAGATCGGCCATTAAGTGAACATTCACTTGGACAAAGAGCGTCAGCATTGATTATTTTTATCCTTACTCTAAAGGAAAATGATCTAATTATTATTGATCAACCAGAAGATGATTTAGATAATCAAACCATCTATATAGATGTTATTTCCGAATTAAAAAAATTAAAAAAGCGAACACAGTTTTTATTTGCAACTCATAATCCAAATATTCCTGTTTTAGGGGATTGTGAGCAAATAATTAGCTGTTCTTTTTCTGCTGATTCAATTGATACGATAATTGGTAGTATAGATGACATAGACATCCAAAATAAAATCATCAACATCATGGAAGGTGGAGATGAAGCATTTAATCAACGTAAAATGATATATGAATTATGGAACCATTAGAATTATTAGAATTGATACAGAAAGGTGAAAGTAGTACAGTTCAATTCAAAGAACGTCTACCTCATACAGATTCAATTGCTCAAGAAATGGTCGCATTTTCAAATAGTTCAGGTGGTCTAATTATAATTGGAGTTAATGATAAAACAGGTGCTATTAATGGATTGAATTTTGAAGAAATCCAAACTACGAATAATTTACTCGTTAATGTTGCTTCACAAAATGTTTTTCCACCCATTGTAATATCTACAGAAACTGTAAATATGAGTGGTAGTAGCCTTATAATTGTTAAAATTCGAGAAGGAATCAGTAAGCCATATAAGGATAGACTTGGAACCATTTATATCAAGAATGGTTCTGACAAACGTAGGGTTACCTCAAATGATGAAATTTCACGTCTTCTTCAGAGTAGTAAGCTAATGATTGCTGACGAAATGATAGTTTCGGAAACATCTATACTTGATATCGACGTTGAGTTTTTTAAAAAATTTATCCAGAAAAAGTATAACAAAGAATTTGAAGATCTTGGCATCGAATTAAAACAGTCTTTACAGAATTTAAATTTATTAAAACAAAATAATCTAACACTTGCTGGATTATTATGTTTTAGTTCAAATCGGCATAAATTTAAACCTCTATTTACAATCCAATGTGTTGCCGTAAACTCTACTACAATTACTGGTGATAAGTTTGATGATTATGAACAACCCTTTGAAGGAAATCTTAAAGAAGTTTTTGATCAAACAATATCATTCATCAACAGGAATTTAAAAAAAATTCAAATTGGTAGTTCATTTAATAGCGCACCAGTTTGGGAAATTCCATATGAGGTTTTTGAAGAATTAATTGTTAACTCACTGATTCATAGAGACTATTTCATCAATTCAACAGTTAAAGTTTTTATTTTCTCCGATAGAGTTGAAATTATTAGTCCCGGGAAATTGCCGAATTCGTTAACAATTGAAAACATTTTAAGTGGTATTTCTGTGCCGAGAAATCCAATCTTACAGTCAGTGGCTCAGACGATTTTGCCTTATAGAGGTCTGGGGACTGGTATAATGAGAGCCACATCAATATATAGTGAGATTGAATTTATCAATGACCAAGAAGGAGAAAGACTTGTTGTAACAATAAAAAGACTAAACAAATAGTCAGTTTTATTTAATTATTCAAATTTTGGGTGCAACAGTTTTATCTCTACACTAGAAATCCTTCATCAAAAATATTACCTATCCCAAGAATAAGATTTGGGTCTACAGATTTTTTAAGTGCAGCCATTTTACGGATGTTGATTTCACCGTACATCATTAAAAGATAATCACATTTAGCTTTGCCAATTCCGTGTTCTGCAGAAATTGTTCCTCCAAATCTTACAGCTTCTTCACAAATTTGTTTGTAAAGTTTTTTACCTTCGTTAAACTCTTCATCATTCTTTGGTAAAAAGTTTAAGTGAATATGTGAGTTTCCGAAATGACCATAAGAAACAAAATCTATATTGCTATGCTTTGCCCAATTTTGCAAAGTAAAATAAAACTTGCGGAATTCGTTATCTGGGACAGCAACATCAGTCCCGAGTTTTCTAAAATTATTTCTTGCAACGTACTCGTTCACTTTCCAGGAAATTGCATGACGAAAATCTTTTATCTTATCTTTGTCCGCATCACTGAAAGCAAACCAGGCGATTTCTTCATTAACGTTGTGAGCTTGCATCAAGTTATTCCACGTTTCAAGAATAGTATCAAAAGTATCGGAAGTTGATTCCTGCTCAAACCAGATCGCAGCTTGTGCATTCTCCGGAATTGCAGAAAAATCTTTTGCTAAAAACTTTAATGCGCGTTCATCAAAAAACTCGAGTGCAAGAGCGTTAATGTTATCGTGAACATTGTTCTTTTTATTTTGATAAGAAGTATCTCTTGCTTCTTCAAGAAAATTTAGAGCATTTGTTTCATCTTCAAAAAATAAAACGCAGGAAATTGTATCTTCAGGTTGGGGAAGCAGTTTTAGTTTAATTTTAGTTATAATGCCAAGTGTTCCTTCAGAACCGATAAACAGATCAATCGCATCCATATCTTTTTTAACAAAATAACCAGAAGCATTTTTAACAGGAGGAAAAGTGTAATCAGGAATTTGCAAAGAAATGTTTTTACATGATTGAGTCGTTAACGATAGACCATACCCAATTGCTTTCTGTTTTCCTCTCTCAAGATCAAGCACTTCACCATCAGGAAGAACAACTTGTAAACCAATTACATAATCGCGTGTTGGTCCATACTTAAAAGTTTTTGCACCGGAAGCATTCGTCGCAACAGTTCCACCGATATAACAATTAGTTTCAGTCGGATCAGGAGGATAAAAAAGACTTTGCTGTTTAAGTTCTTTTTGAAAATCTGAAAGTAGAACTGCGGGTTCAATCAAAGCATAAAATTCAGTTGGATTTATTTCGAGAATCTTGTTGAGTTTATCAGTTGCGATAACAATTCCGCTTTGAGGCACTCGTGCACCAGTTAAACCAGTACCATTCCCTGCAATTGTAAGTTTGGTTTTATGTGTGTTTGCTTCTTTAACTATCGAAACTACTTCATCAACACTTTCGGGAAAATAAACAGCTTCACAATTTCCCTTAAAGTTGGAAGCATCAATAATAAAATTCTCAAATTCATCGGGATTAGTTTTTACTATCATTTAACTCTGAATCTTTCTTAGCAGTAATAAATATTCTTTTTGTGTTTTTAAATCGGGTATCTCCGATTTTCTTTTTATTGGATTTTCTATTTTCATCATTTTCAACAGTTCATCAATAGCATCGAACATATTAATATTCGGATAAGTTTCATCACGAAGATAATGAATTAGCTTTAATGTTCTGAAAGCATCAAACCAAAAATGTTTTTGTTTTTCAATCTCAGCTGGATTATTGTTTTTTAATAGTACTTTGCTAACAAAATTTTCAAAATCCTGTTGAGAAAGAAAATCTGATAATGCAGGGTGAATATTTTTGGCAATCTTTAATAATGAACTTTGGTTTTTAATTATGTCATTCCGTCCAGATTCAATCGAGATCGGAATCTCTTGAAGATTGTTTGCAAAATTCAAAGAACCTGAAACAAGCCCGCCTGCCGGACGGGCAGGTTCAGGTTGACTAAGAGACTTGTTATAAAAAACTTCTAACCATGTTTTTAGTACTATAAAACTTTTAGGATTGTAAAGTAAATATTCATCTCGTTCATCTGATAAATATCTATCGACACTTCTGCCTGTTCCAAATGGAACTCTCCAGGAGCTTCGATTCGATGGATGAATTGTGGTTGATTTGATTTCTCCTATTGGATAAATCTTTGCAAGCTTTTCCAGAAAATAAAAATCCTCTGCAGCTTTTCGCTTATTCATTCCTTCAACTTTAACATAAGCATCTGGAGTACAAAGCATTGTGGAGCCAATTGTGTGAAATGCATAATCTGATTTCGCAAAACTCAATCCAAGTACATAGTATCGTAAAAATATTTCATACCAGATTATTGCTTTTGTTTCATCATTCCGACCAGAAATATCATGAGCAAAATTTACAACTCCTGCTTCAAGATTATTTCTATTAAATTCTTGTGAAATTTCTGAAAGATAATCTGAATCAACTATGCAATCAGCATCCGTACAGAGAATAATATTTTTATTGATTGATAAATAATCAAATTTAGTAAGTGCTAAATCCATTCCAATTTTCCGAGCCAAACCAACTCCGCCGTTTTTATCATCCATCTCTTTACCGTCACTTGCAGCATCTATAAAAGAAATGTTTACTTTGGATTTAATTTTTTTAAGATAGACTAAAGTTTTTTGATTATCGTTTTTGACTTCATCTGAAGATGAGACGCTATTATTTACAACTACTAATAAAATTGTGTTATGGAGTTCTAGTTTATCGTTTCTTTCTAATGATTTAATAAGCTTTGGTAAATTATCTGATTCGGCTATAGCTGGAACGACAATTACATATTGAAAATATTTTTTATAATCATTTTCAATTTGCCAGGTGTTGGAGACTCTTTTATTTAAGTATGCAGAAATTTTATCTGGAATTAGCATTTGTAAAAATTATTAAGATTAATTAGGTGTGGTAGATTGCTTCGTCCCAATGGGACTCGCAATGACCGATTGCGAATTTTCAATCAAATGTTTTGCTTTATTAAAATCAGGCCCATTAATCCAATTAATCATTACACCTTCTTTCTCCATTTTTCTAAACCAAGTCATTTGTCGTTTTGCAAAAGAATGAATCGCAGAATTTAATTTTTGAAACATATCATTTTTATTTAACTCACCTTTAAGATATTGAGCGATGAATTTATATTCTAACCCAAAGGAAATCATTTTATCGTAACTTATGCCTGAATCCATTAAAGATTTTACTTCTTCAATCATTCCTTCTTCATCAAGTCGTTTTTTTAACCTTGCAGTAATTCTTTTTTTAATTTCATCACGACTCAAACTAACTCCGATAACTAAAGAGTTTAGAGCCCTTGTAGTAAATGAAGAATTGTCATTTCGAAGGAACGAAGAGACTGAGAAATCTTTATCCTTAAAAGTCTGAGATTTCTCACCCGATGAACCTGTCTGCCGATGGGCAAGATCGGGGTCGAAATGACCCGAAGAAATTTCCTGATGTGATTTACTAACAGCAATTGCTTTAATTATTCTTTCTCTGTTAGTCAAATCTGTTGTGTTGTGAAGTGCTGGATTTAAAGATTTTAACAATTCTATAAGTTCTTCATTTGGAGATGAAGAATATTCATTGAACACTTTTTCAAAATCAACCTTACTAAGATTATAATTCTGAAGTATGGAACTTAAATACATCCCCGTTCCACCAACAAGAAAAGGAAGTTTATTTTTATTTCTTATGTCATCAAATGATTTAAAAAAAAGTTGTTGATAGGAATATAGATTAAATTCTTCGGTAGGATCAATAATATCAATCAAATGAAAAGGTATTTGTTTGTCTTGAATTGAATATTCGGATAAATCTTTTCCTGTCCCGATATTCATTCTGCGATAAACCTGGCGAGAGTCTGCGGAGATTATTTCGCCGTTAAAATAATCAGCAAGTTGTACTGCGAGTTTTGTTTTACCTGTTGCTGTGCATCCAAGAATCGTTATTAAATCATAATTCATTTCAAAAATTAATACTAAGAAACGGGAAATGAAACAAGATAACTTGTTCCCGAATCCGAGGGCTGCAGATTAATTGATCCATTCATTGACTCAATGATGAATTTAGTTATAGCTAAACTAAGCCCAAGATTTTCTCCATTGCTGCCCATATAAGAAGGATCAAAGAATTTTTGTGCATTGTCATTAGCTTCTATCTTATTCTCATCTTTTATGGTTAGCATTAATTTGTCATCATTAACCTGACTGCTAAAATAAAGATTACCTCCTTGCTTCATCATATCACATGCAAATCGTGCTACATAATAACAAGCCACATAAAATTTTCTTGTATCGATTTTAATTTTTACATCTTCCCCAAGTTTTTTAAACAACTTTACATTTCTTGATTCAACATAGTCTGAAAGTAATGTTAAATTATTATCCATTATCTCGTTAAAACCAACTACTTCTAATTTAGTTTTTGTATTCTTTTCAGAATAATCGATAGACGATTGCAGCAGATCGATAACAGAAGTTGCCTGGGATGAAAGTAGAGATATTACTCTCTTTACTTCCTCCGGAAGATCGAATCTGGATAAAATGGATGAGTAATGTTTTATAGTTAATAATGGTGCTTTAACATCCTTAATTATAAAGTTTGAAACCTGACTTAGATTAGAAATACTGCTACTGACCGTATGTTCAGTCTTATTGGAAATTTGAGTACTCGATGATTTATTGAAACCGAACTCAGATACAGATTCACTACTCAAATCCTTTATTATATTTGCGGCAGATGAGATATTATTTGCTGCTTCTGATTTTCTTAAAGTTGATGATTGTGAGTAGGATTCAGATACTGTTTCCAAGGATCCTTCAGTAATTACCCAATTGGTCATATCATCCGGATCGTCAATCAATTTACTTTTTAAAGATTTGTTATCGTTCTCTAAATATTTTTTCTGGATAAATGCATCAAGATCGGGCTCTTGTTCATAATGTGGAATTTTAATTTTATCCAGGTCTATTGTTGTTTCATATTTGGGTTTGATATCAACAAGATTATTTAAACTTACTTTTTCAGGTTCGGCGGGCAATTCAGTTTTGTCTAGTTCATCGGTTGTTTCAAATTGCGGGCTATTATCAACAGGATTATTCAAATTTACTTTTTCAGGCTCCATCAATAAATCAGAATTAGCTGTTTCATTAATCGGTTCCGCATCTGGTTGGATAACCGTATTCTCATTAGATTCCTGCTTTTCCTCAGGTTGAACTACTTTACTTAATGTTGAAGATTCGTTATGAAATTTATTGAATAAATTCTCTTCAATTTTATAAATCAAACAATCCTTATTAGCCACAGCGGAAGAATTTCTCGGCTCATTCTGTAAAACCTCGGTCTCACCGAAGAACTCATTGGGTGATTTGAAAAATAATCTTTTGATGGCATTTAATTTTATTTTTACCTCACCATCAATCAGCAAATAAGCAAAATCAGAAGGCTGACCGGAGGAATAAATCAAATCTCCTTCTTTAAATTCTATAAAATTCTTTACATCAAACGGAATATTGAGTGAATCAAAGTCTAAACCTTTGAATAAATCATTTGCTTTTACTGATTCAATTGTTTTGTTAGAGTTCATAGCAAAACCTAAAATAATTAATAATTGCAACCATGCTACAAATACTGTGCAAGAGTAAAACGGGTAAAAACAGTTAAAAATCTAAATATTTACCTATCTTAATATTATTTGGTATTTTTGTCCACTTAAAGAATCCACATTTTACATAAAGCATCTTACGAATGGAAGAATCAAAATTAGTAGAACTTGCAAAATCGGGTGATAGACAGGCGCTTGCTCAGTTAGTTAAAAATAATGAACAAACGGTCTACAACTTTTCATTTAAGATTTGCAGAAATCGGGATAAAGCAGAACATATAATGCAGGAAACTTTTTTTAGTATGATAAAAAGTCTGCATCAGTTTGATGGAAACTCAAAAATATCAACCTGGTTGTACCGAATAGTTTCTAATCATTGTTTAATGCTTGCAAGAAAAGATAAATCAAAAACTTTTGTTTCCATAGATAATGATGATGAACTTTATGAAGACAAATACACAGCGGATTGGTCCAATATTCCAAATCAGAATATTGAAAACACAGAACTAAGAAAAATTTTAGATGATTCTATTGATAAGCTAAGTCCAGAATACAGAATTGTTTTTTTACTTCGTGATGTGGAAGGATTATCAACAGAAGAAACAGCCGAACTTACAGAATTAACTGTTCCGGCAGTAAAATCACGATTACACAGAGCAAGAGCATTTTTAAGAAAAGAATTAAACGAGGCATTTAGCCGATGAGTGAAGAAAAACCAAAATGTAAAGATGTAATGCAGCATATCTGCGAAAGTCTTGGTGAAGAACTACATTCCGATAAATGCATTGCAATTAAAAATCATCTTGATAATTGCTCCGATTGTAAAAGTTACTTTAAAACAGTAGAACTTACAATTGATTACTATAAGCAATACAAAGTTGAAATTCCCAAAGAAGCTCATTCACGTCTGATGAATTTTTTAGACTTGAGTGATTGTGAATAATCTTAAAACTTATTTTAGAATAATATAATAAAGGAAAATTTTATGCCGATATTTGAATATAAATGCAAGCAATGCAACTCAAAATTTGAAGTGCTTCACAAATCATCCTTAAATCAGGAAGAAGTAAGCTGTCCAAAGTGTAATTCAAAAGAAAATCAAAAATTATTATCAACTTTCAGTGCAACAGGATTTTCATCCGCAAGTTCGAGTTGTGAATCAGGTAGCTGTGGCGTTACGCCATCATACGGAGGCGGATGTTCCTCAGGTATGTGTGGATTAAATTAGAAGGACATAAATGAATAAAATTAAAACATTCATCACGGCCGCTTTTTTATTTTTATCCTCTTTTGCTTGTGCACAGCAAGATCAATCAAATTCGATTTCAATGGAACAGTTTAAAGAGATATTAAAAAATAACAAAGAAATAATTGTTTTAGATGTTAGGACGCCAGAGGAAACAGCCGCTGGTATGATTGAAAATGCAATTAATATTCCTGTTCAGGTTTTAGAGCAAAGAGTTGATGAGCTTGAGAAGTACAAAGATAAAGAAATATTTGTTATTTGCAGAACTCAAAACAGAGCTCCAATTGGTGCAAGTATTCTAAATGCTAACGGTTATAAAGCGAAATATGTTCAAGGCGGAATGTCTGTTTACAATCAAAAATAATGTTCAATTTAATAACTCATTTAATCTTTCTTTAGCCTTTCTTTTTGCATACTTATCTCTAAAATCACTAATGGGTGCGTTAATAATTTTTTTTAACCACTCAATTTCTTTTTTCCCATTTTCCATTTCTTGATAGACAAGCGATAACTGATACATTGCTGTAACGATTCCAGGATTGATCTTAAGGGCTTTAATCATTAATTCTTCTGCAGATTTCAAGCTTCCTTCAGGTACCTTTCCCAAAAAAGTATTTGCAAATGTCCTTTCAAACCAGCTTAAACTTGCAATCTCTCTATTGTAGATACCTAAAACTATATAAGGCAGATAATCATTTGGATTCAGCCTGATAGATTTTTCCGCATTCTCTCTTATTTTATTTGCAAGTTTTATCTTTTCATTTCCACCTTTGTATAAAGCCAAATTGCCATAAGACATTGCAATCAAAGTATAGACCTTTGCGCTATCTGGAAATTTTGAATAAAAAATCTCAGCATACTTTACCGCCTTGTTAAATGATTGTTCAGCATTGCCTTTATCATTTAATTCATAATAATCTTCACCAAGATCATTAAAGATTTTTGTTACTCTTTCAAGCTCGACATAATTATTTGGATTTTGTTTGTAAGCGGACTCATAATTTTTTGCAGCATTGATTAAATCAAATTTTTTATAATAATCATCACCTTTTGTTAAATACGAGTTATCACTTTGTGGAAACACATAAGAACATAAAATTGAAACAAATAAAAATAATTTCATATTTGATCCTATCATAAATAACTTAAGTTTTAACGTTAATTTTCCAAAGATAATTTAAGTTATAAATTTTAAATATCAGAAATACTTAAAAAGCACAAAAACAAATATTTATCACAAATTAAAACTTTGATATTGAAGCAGGCGGAATATATATTTGGCTAAGAAAAATTTAACTTGCTTAAGTAAACATTTATTAGGACAAAGTATAGAATTATTTTTACACTATTCTTATACAAATCAAATATGATCTACAATTTTACCTCTAGGAGGAACGTATGAGGTTTATAATACAGTCTTTGTCTGTATTTTTTTTAGCAACTTTTTTTCTGGGAACTACCTACAGTCAAAGCGGTAAAATCTCAGGAAAAGTTATTGATGGAAATACAGGAGAAGCCCTTCCATTTGTAAATGTTATGATTGAAGGGACCACACAGGGCGCCGCAACTGATCTTGATGGAAATTATTTTATTATTAACCTTCCCCCAGGAACATACTCTGTAAAAGCTTCTGCAATTGGTTATAATTCGATTACTGTTGCAGGAGTAAAAGTATCAAGTGGTTTTACTGCTAATCAAGATTTTAATCTTCAATCTACCGCACTTGAGTTAGGTGAAGATGTTGTAGTTATTGCTATAAAACCTTTAATCCGTAAAGATGTTACGGCAACAACATCGGTTGTTGGTGAAGATATGATTTCACAACTTCCTGTAACTGAAATTTCTGATTTATTATCTTTGCAAGCTGGTGTTGTCTCATCCGGAGGTGATCTTCACTTTCGTGGAGGTCGTTCAGGACAGGTTGCTTATCAGGTTGATGGAGTCCCTCTTACAGACGCTTATGACGGCAGCTCAATTATTAGTGTAAATGCAAATGCTGTGCAGGAACTTCAAGTTATTAGTGGTGCATTTAATGCAGAATACGGACAGGCTATGTCAGGTATTGTTAATATTGTTACCAAGGATGGAAGTAATGATTTTACAGGGAATGTACAAAGTTATGTAGGAGACTATTTTTCAAATCGTACTGATAAGTTTTGGAATATAGACGATATAAATCCCGTAGCCATTAGGAATTTTGAAGGTAGTTTAAGCGGTCCAATATTACAGGATCAACTATTTTTCTATTTAAATGGAAGGTATCGTTACAATACCGGTTACCTTTATGGACAAAGGGTATTTCTTGTTACCGATAGAGCTGCCGAGGTCTCCGGATCCGGCGGAAATGATTTTATCATCTCTCAAAATGGTGATAGTTCATATGTTTCAATGAATCCTAGAGAAAATTTTTATGGTCAGGGTAAACTAACTTATAGATTTTTGCCTGGTGTAAAAGTTAATTTTAATTATACAATCGATAGAGAAGAATATCAGGATTATAATCATAATAGAAAGCTCACTCCAGATAATAATCTTCAAAGATTTAGAAATGGTATCTCGAATATATTATCTTTGAATCATGCAATAAGCAATTCATCTTTTTACAATTTAAATTTTTCTTACTTTTATAAAGAATATGAACAATTTCTTTTTGAAGATATTTATATAGATCCAAACACATTTACTACAAATTATGTTAATAATACCGCATTACAAACTCCTCCTTATAGTTTTGAAGTTGGCGGCACTGATTATAGCAGGTTTAAGAGAAGTACGGGAACGTATTCAATAAAACTTGATTGGGTAACTCAGCTCAATCAGGTAATTAATCTTCAGTTTGGGGGGGAGTTTAAAAGACATGAAATTTACTTCAAAGATATTACCTTATTTCCTACAGTTATTAATGGTGTAAACACTGTCGATATTGCACCAATTACATCACCTCAAAATAATGAATATAATCATAACCCAATTGAGGGCGCCTTCTATGTACAATCAAAATTTGAGGCTTTTGATCTTATCTTTAATTTAGGGGCAAGATTTGATGTTTTTAGTCCGGATGGAGTAGTATTAACCGATCCCACAGATCCCAACATAAACAACCCGCTAAATCCTTCTAATCAGGCTAAGACATTAGCTGAAAGAGAACAATACTGGTATAAGGACGCTTCGGTAAAATATCAAGTTAGCCCACGTATTGGTTTAGCATTTCCTATTACGGATAAGGGTGTTCTGCACTTTTCTTATGGACATTTTTTCCAGTTACCTCAATATGAATATTTATATACAAATCCAGAATTTGAACTTGGTGTCGGATCAGGTAACCAGGGATTATTTGGATACGCAGATTTAAATCCACAGAAAACAGTAAAAGGTGAAATTGGAATTCAACAACAACTTGGCGATGACATTGCTATTGATGTAACTGTCTTTTTTGAAGACTTTAGAGATCTGACTGGAACACAGAGTGATGAAATAGTTGTATTCGGAGGTGCCACTAGTTATAGTAGATATGCAAACTCTGATTTTGGTTTTTCAAAGGGATTTATTGTTAGTTTCGAAAAAAGATTTTCCGGTGGTTTTGCAACCAGTATAGATTATACTTATTCAGTAACCAAGGGTAATGCATCAAATCCTGCTGATGCAAGAAATGCATTATTAGGTGGTGCCTTACCAGAAACATTTATTGCTCCGCTTAATTGGGATCAATTACATACATTAAATTTATCTCTTGCCTATTCTGTAGAAAGAGATTATGGATTTTCATTAATCGGAAACTTTTATACAGGTCAGCCGTATACCCCTCAAGTAAATAAAAATACAAATGTTACCCAAAACGCTTTCCCAAGAAACAGCGAGTCTAAACCCAGCATCCTAAATCTTGATTTAAGGTTATATAAGGATTTTATATTTGGAAGCACAACTCTCTCCATCTTCTTAAAGGTTTACAATTTGTTGGATATGGATAACCCTACTAATGTGTATAGCGATTCAGGCGATCCTTTATTTACATTCAGTCAATTAGAGGCAGAGCAAATTAATCCTAAAATGTACTATAATACTTTAGATCAGCTTTATACGAATCCTGGTTTTTTCTCTGAACCAAGAAGAGTTGAATTAGGTTTCTCATACAATTTTTAAAATTTGAAAGAGATTGAAATGCATAAAAGAATTTTATTTTTAATACTACTATTACTGCCAGCAATTAGTTATGAATTGTTAGCTCAAAGAGGAGACCCTAATCTTCTTAGAATGGGTAAACACACAGGTAACAGAATTGGAATTTCATTTTATAATGACGGACAAATTGCTGGATTTAATCAAGGGATAGATATTAGAGGTGAATGGCCCCTTGGCTCTGGTGAAAATTATATTGGTGATTGTATTCCACTGATAGGAGTTGAATTTATAAATTCTCTTGGTGATACATTACATTCAGTAATTATTTCCAGAGGACCTAGAAGAGGTCAGTCTGATGAACGCCATCCTTCAAATAATTATTTTTGGGGATGGAATCCGATTCCCGGCTTTGTTAATCCTAATGCAGAAACTGTTGCAATGAGCCATCTCCCAAATTCCTGGCCTGTTGAAGGATGGAATGATCCAGTTGCAAGTTCATGGAAGGATGAATTTGGTAAAACAGAATGGTTTGGTTATTTCGGCCGAGGTATACAGAATGCTGACCAGGAAAGTTTGTTTGATGCTGATGATCAATCCGATGACGAGTTTAATTTTAGTGATCCAAATACACAATTAAGTAGAATATTTACACCCGACAGCAGAGATCCAAGCAGATTAGGTATGGCTTTAAAGATGCGTGTCAGAGGATTTCAGTGGTCTAACTTTTTGGCAGAAGATGCCATCTTCTGGTTATATGATATTACAAATGATGGAACCACTGTATATAGAAAAGCAAACTTCGGTACAGTCGTTGGCACGCTTGCAGGAGGTGATGGAGATAGCGGTGATGATTTGGGATTTTTTGATGTTGATGAATGGATAACTTATTCCTGGGATAGCGATGGTATTGGAAATAAGGGTCAAAAAGTGGGTTATGTTGGATACTCTTTCCTTGAATCACCGGGTAATCCATTTGATGGAATAGATAACGATGATGATTCTAAGAGTGCATCTCCAACTTTTCAACAATCAGATTTTGACTCTGTTACTTATAACGTTGGAAGTGTAATCGTTTTAATTGATCCAATTACATATGAAAGAACACTATATACCATCTCTTCACTGCCCGATACCGTTACATCACTAGGTGTTGATTTTGTAATTCAGTCAGGAAAATATTTTCGAGAAGGGCATATTGCTTCAATCCAAAATGGTACAATATATATACCCCATCCTTCAGCTTATGATGGAATTGACAATGATTTAGATGGTTTGGTTGATGAAAATGAAGCAGTTCATTATAGAACTAGAATTCCTAAGGGCTTATTAGGACTTAAATATAAAAATTTTAAAACTGGCGCGGGCGTTAGTGATTTGTTAATTGATGAACGCAGAGATAACAACATTGATGAGGATGGCGATTGGACTTCAGAGTTTAATGATGTTGGTATAGATGGCTTAGGTCCTGGCGATAACGGATACCCGGGTCCGGATTTTGGTGAAGGAAACGGTATCCCAGATCAAGGTGAACCAAATTTTGGAAGGACAGATCCTGATGAATCTGACCAGATAGGATTGACCAGTTTTAATTTTTTTAGTAACGCTGCCGCACCCGATTTGTCAATCGATTCATTATTATGGGGTAGAATGACACCAGGAAGATTTGATGTGGTTTCACCTACACCGCAGGATGGTGATTTTATATATGCATCAGGTTATTTTCCGATGGTGCCTGGAAATGGAAATGTGGATATTAAAGAAAGATTTTCTGTGGCTCTTCTTTTTGGTGAAGATTTAAGTGATATCGTTGGTAACAAACAAATCGTTCAACAAATTTATAATTCCGGTTATAAATTTCCACAACCTCCTAGAAAACCTGAAATCACTCTTACACAGGAAGATGGGAAAGTAGTTATTTATTGGGATGGTGAAAAAACAGAAAATGATATAGACTTTATTACCAAGAAAAGAGATTTTCAGGGATACAAGATTTATAGAGCAACGGACGCTAATTTCCAGGATGCCCGAACGATTACAAACGGTTACGGTGTTTTATCTTTTGATAGACCCATCGCTCAATATGATCTTGCTGATTCAATTCAAGGATTTTTCTATCCATCACAAAGATTACTTGAACAAGTTGGAGGTACCACATTTTACTTAGGCGCAAATTCAGGTCTTATTAACAGGTTTGTTGATTCTAGCGTAGTGTTGGGTCAAACTTATTATTATGCTGTATGTGCTTATGATGAAGGTGATGCGTCTCAAGATATATTTCCATCAGAAAATTCTAAATTCTTAGTAAGAGAAAACACAGGAGCAATTACAACCGATGTTAACACTGGATATATTACTCCGGGTGTAAGACCCGCAGGGTATACCCCAGCTAGTATTTTAGAAGTTAATAAATCCGTACCTTTCATTGGAACAGGATCTCTTAGCGTTGAGGTTGTTGATGATGAAGCAATCAGAAATAATTTTTCTTACAAAGTAGCTTTTCAGGATACTGGAGACGAGGGATACACAATTAATTGGTCGTTGATTGATTTACAAACACCTGATACTGTTTATGTTCCCTCAGTAAATAAGGAATACATTGTTGCACCATTAGAAACAATAGAAATTCCCGCTGCCGATGATACCATTTACGTTAATGGTCTACCTTACGCACTATCAGGAAATACTTATACTGCACCGTATGATAGTCTTGTTGTCCGATCCGAATTGTTTAGTGGAAACACACCAATAAGACATGGTTTCAGACTTCAGATTTTAAATGATAATGTTATCACTCTGGATCAATCAAAATCAGGATTTGATGGAATTAACGGTACAGAAGCCATAGTAACATTCAGTACCTTAAAAGATAACAGATATCCGCAAAATAATGGGTTATCATTGCCCAATGACTATGTTTTTGAATTTTCAGAAGGGATTGTTGATACTTCGGTTGAATATCGCCTATATCCACCAAATAATCCTTCAAATTATTTTCCTCCGGTTCCTGTTACCTTTAAAATTAAAAATGTAACACAAGATAAATACATAGACTTTTTCTACAGAAAAACTGGAACTGTTTCAACTAGTTATTCGATATATTTTAGAGAATTAGTCGACACCACTGTTAGGAATACCTGGAAAGTTGATTTATTCTATCAAGGGGCCAGCACACCGTTACCTAATACTGGTTTATTAAATCTCTATACTCTAAAGCCATTTAGCGGTGATGACTTTGTAACATTTTCAACATCTGGTGCAGTTATTAATAAAGAATTAGCCTCAAGTGAATTAGATTTAATAAAAGTCGTTCCTAATCCTTATGTGGTTACACATCAAGCAGAGCAAAGATTGTTAAGTACCCAAACTAGCGGACGAGGTGAAAGAGAGATTAGGTTTACTTACATACCACCAGGAAGCAAAATTTCGATCTTTACTGTTCGAGGTGAATTAATCAAAACATTATATCACGATGACTTATATGTTGGCGATGTTTATTGGAACTTAAGAACTGAAGAAAACCTTGACGTAGCCTACGGTGTATATGTGTTTGTTGTAGATGTCCCTGAGGTTGGTTCCAAAATCGGCAAGTTAGCCCTTATAAAATAACGGAGACAAAATGAAAAAATTTATTTTAATATTTAGTTTTATATTTGCAATAAACTTAGCTGGTCAAACAAAAGTGGGATCAACCGCATCCCCATTTCTTAATATTGGAATTGGACCAAGAGCCTCTGCTATGGGTGGTGCCTTTATTGCAACGGCAAATGATATAACTTCTTTATACTGGAATCCTGCAGGAGCCTCAAGAATTGAAAATAATCAGGCAATGTTCACCCACCTAGCTTGGTTCGCCGATATCAATTACAACTGGGCCGCGTCAATGTTAAACATTGGCGATATGGGAGTTGTTGGTTTAAGTGTTGGTTACCTTAATTATGGAGATCTTGAAGTTACCACTTTGAATGAACCTGATGGTACCGGAGAATTTTTTACACCTCATGATATGTATTTTTCTTTAACATACGCTTACAATTTAACAGATCGTTTTTCTATTGGCACAAATTTAAAGTACATAAATCAGCAAATATGGAATACAACAGCTAATGGTTTTGCTGTTGATCTTGGAGTTCTATTTCTCTCTGATATTTATGGATTGAGAATAGGCGCAGCAATCACAAATTTTGGATCAGATATGCAGCTTGATGGAAAAGATTTGTTTGTGCAATATGATATTAATGGTCAAATTTATGGCAACAATGATCAGATATTGGCAAAACTAAATACGGACGCTTTTCCATTACCACTTACATTTAAAGTAGGTATTGCAATGGATGTGGTTGACATCGAAAATCATAAAGTAACAATAGGTGCAGATGCTTATCATCCAAATGATAATTCTGAATCATTAAACGTAGGATTAGAATATACTCTGCTTGATGTCATTTCGCTTAGAGGAGGTTATAAATCTTTATTCCTGGATAACAGTGAAGAAGGACTTACATTCGGCATTGGACTTAAATATGACCTAACACCTACCCTAGGATTAGTTTTTGATTATGCTTACCAGGAATTTGGCATATTAGACTATACTCAACAGTTTGCTTTTGGTATAAAGTTTTAGCGGTGTTTGATAAATAATTTTTATCAGTACTGTATAGTGTGTTTTAGTTAAGGAGGGGAAATGAATAAACTAAATGGTCTTGTTGAAATAAATTAATTCATTATTTAAGCAGAAGCCGATCAAATGATCGGCTTTTCTATAAATCATCTGTTTACTTTAGTGATTTGACCTAATTGTCCTTTTAATCTGTTAGCATCAGGATAGTTTGGATTAACGGCTAAACAATTATTAATCGAATTTAAAGCTTCATTAAACATCTTCTTTTTTATATATGCTCCTGCTAAATTAAAATGTACCTGGGCATCGTTTGAGCTAAGTTTAATACTCTCATTCAGATAAAAAATTGCTGAATCAACTTTCTCTTTTGATAGATCAATTATTCCTATCCATTTTGCATAAAGCGTTTGCGGATATCTTTTATAACCTTTAACTAAAAACGGATAAACATCATCAAACCTTTTTGCAAATAATAGTTGTTCAACAGCAAAAGAATAATACTCTTTTACAAATGAATATTGATTAATAAGAACATTAATCTCTCTGCAAAATTCGTAAAAATTTTGTGTGGCAAGATAATATTCAGACGCTTCCCTGTGGGCACGTTCCCAGGAGTATCTGTTATCGAGCACCTTTACTGCTAAACTATCTATAAAATTCTTTTGATTAAATAATTTAAGCATATATACAACTGATTTGGGTTCACTAAATGGCCAGTCATTTTTTAATACTAATATTCTGTAATTAGAAATTATTGAATCTAATTTTGTTATATATGTTATAGAATTTACCAAGCTGTCAAGTTTTGATTCATCAATATTTTCCTGTTGGGTTTTAGGCAATAAATTATTTTTGATCATTACTTCAAAATAAGATTTGCCTATTAATTTATACCCTTCAAAAGTTGGATGAAGATGATCTGTCATTAAATTATTGCCTGTAATTCCCTGGGGACTTTTTGAGTTAAAGATTGAATCAATTTGTACTAATGGATAATTATACTTCTTAGCCTGAGCAATAATTATTTCATTAATCTTTTCTGGTGCTCTAAATCTTAATCCATCAAGATCTTTAGCATATCTAAAAAGTTTCAACGCTTCTTTTGTCTCTGAAATTTTTGATACTGCTTCGTTATAAACTTCACTAGCCTTGGGAAGATTATCTGATTCTAAAGAAATAAATGGACTCTGGTCTTTCAAATTACTTGATAGTGTTGAGATAATAACTGGAATATTATTCTCTTTACACATACTTAAAATATCATTTAGATTACCATCAAATTGCTCTATGCCAAGATTATAAACTTCAGAATTATAAAGTATGGTTTGGTCTCTTACCATTCTGGACATTAAGGTTCCACTTTTTTTCAACGCTCCACTTGAATCACTAAACGAAAACATTTCTTGAATCCATTTTAGAAAATCACGCAAAAGATTAAATGTTTTAAATTTTTCTAATGATAAAACAAAATTTACAATACTTCGGGATTGCCCAATCGATTCCATCGAACCTACTCCATAAGCCCCATAGTATTCATTGTGCCCAGCATAAATTAAAATTAAATCAGGATTTTGATCTATTACGCCTGGCAATAGGTCCCTGATTGTATATGAATTTGTAGCAGTTAGCGAGAGGTTAATAATTTCAATTTCTTGTTTAGGATATAAAATTTCAAGTTTCTTTTTTATGTAAAGACCAAAATCTCCATTAGGAGTATATGGATATCCTGCAGCGCTGCTTCCACCCATAATAAAGACTCTAAAAGAATTGGGCTTTTTATCTTTATAAAAGCTGTTTTGATTTGAATAAGGTATTCCTTCTGTAGAGTGAAAATATCGATATGCCACATCAGGGTTTAGGACCAACTGACCGGGAGCTATTTCAACCCATTGAGAATAATCTTTACCATAATCAAAAAAACTTAAAGTAAACTCAAGCAGAATCAGAAAAAGTATGGGTATCAAAAACAAAATTATATTAAACCAAAACGGAGGCTTCCGTTTTATTTGAGTTAATTTTTCTTCCTTAGAAGTTCTATTTTCTATCGGAGTGGATTTTAGTTTTATTCTCTTTTGTTTAGCCAAGTTTTCTCCTGATTGATACTTATTTTGTAATGCAAAATAATAAAATTATTAACTTTTTATTTTTATTGGATAAGGTATATTTTGACGCGTATAAAACTAAAGAATATTATTAATTGATGAGATTATTTTTCAAAATCATAATTATCGCTTTGATCTTTATAACTTTAGCCAAAGCACAGGAAAAGCAAGTTTTAGCTAGAATTGGAGCCTTAACAATTTCTGGTGAGGAATTTCAAACAAGGTATGAGCTAACTCCACAGTTATTTAGAGAGAATCAGAGAATTAGTGAAGAGTTAAAACTGGAATTTTTATATTCAATGATTGCTGAAAAACTCTTAGCACAATATGGTGCTGAAATAAGATTAGATACATCATTAGTTGTTAGTAAGTCGATTAAGTATTTTGAAGAAATGTTTGTGAGAGATGCTTTGTATAAAAAGGTAATTCAGGAAAAAGCACAATCAAAAACTGATTCACTTATGAGTTTTTATTTAGCCAAAGCAAGCAATGTTAAAATGATTTTTATTTTTTCTGATAATGAAAATGAAATCAAAAACATCTATAAAATATTAGAATTGGGTGTTCCATTTGATAGCCTATACTCAGAGCAACCGATAAGCCTGCGTGACACTCTTACAATTTCTGTTGGTCAATTAGAAGAAAATATTGAGAACAGAATATTTCCTTTGCCGAATAATGCTTTTACTAGTCCTATTGAAATGGAGGATGGCTGGTATATATTTAAAATTTTGAAAAGAGATAATCCAATAGTAGTTAAGTCAGAAGGTTGGGAAAACGATTTTAAAAATTCAAAAAGGATAGCAAAAGAAAGAGCCGAATACTCGTATTATAAAGAGTATATGCAAAGCCTCTTTAAAAATAAAGAAGTAAAAATAAACGCAAAGATTTTAAGGGATTTATCTTATCATATACATTCAATATTAGATGAGAGATTTCAACAAACCCAATCTTCTTCCAACTATTCTCTCCATACATCTGATGTAGCCCTGATTGAATTCCAATTAGGTGCGGATACACTTATGCTTCCACTGGCTGAATTGGAAAATAAAACAATCACCGTTTGGGATTTTTTACATTTTCTAAGATTTGAAAATTTTAAAGTAGATACGCTTGATTATCAATTCGTCTTTAAAGCACTGAGCAACAGAACTAGAAATTTTATTGAATACAAAATACTCTCAAATGAAGGATATAAATTAGGCCTTCAAAACACTTTAGAAGTAAAAAAGCAAGTGCAGATGTGGAAAGATAATTATTATATGCAGCTTGTAACTGCAATGTTTATCGATTCAGCTGTAGTTTCTGATGATGAAATAATAGATTATTATAATAATAGTAAAAATGGGTATCTGCAAAACAAAGAAGTCAATATTTTGGAGTTAATTACTGATAGCCTGGAAACTATCGGAAAAGTTTTGTCTGGTATTGAACTTGGTACTGATTTTTATGAATTGGTTAAAAAATATTCAAAAGATTTTGCTAATGAGAACCAAAGTATGGAGTCCGGATTTTTTTCAGTCAATTCAAATGGTGAGGTTGGTCGAATTGCAGCGGATATGAATATAGGTGAGGTTTATGGCCCGATTAAAGTTCCAGAAGGTTATTTAATTTTCAAACTTCTTGCAGTCCGTCAGGATTCTGTAATCCTGCAAAATAATTTTAAGCAAATTAAAGAGGAACTTGGCAGGGAATTAGGTTATCTGAAAAAGCAAAATTCAATAAATAAATTTATCGGAAATCTTGCTAATAAATATGATGTTGATATTGATACAGATTTACTTGAAAAAATTCCTGTGACTTCTCACAATTCAATCGTTTATAATTATTTAGGATTTGGTGGAAAAGTTCTTGCAGTTCCGTTACTTAATATTAATATGGATTGGGTTCCAGAATGGAAGGGAAATGTTGAGAAAATTCAATAGTTATATGAAGGTACAATAAAAAATGTACATCCTCGGCATATCAGCATTTTATCATGATAGTGCAGCCTGCCTTGTAAAAGACGGTGAGATACTTTCTGCTGCACAGGAAGAAAGATTTACAAGAAAAAAACACGACCACAACTTTCCACACAAAGCAATTGAGTTTTGCCTTGCTGATGCAGGAATAAAACCAGATCAGCTTGATCTTGTTGCCTTTTATGATAAACCATTTCTAAAGTTTGAACGATTACTTGAAACTTATCTTGCATATTCTCCTATTGGAATAAAATCATTCATCAAAGCAATGCCTTTATGGATAACAGAAAAGCTTTGGATGAAGGAAATGATAAAAGATAAACTTGGATATACGGGTAAAATTATTTTCCCGGAACATCACGAGTCCCATGCAGCATCAGCATTTTATCCTTCTCCGTATAAAAAAGCCGCAATTCTTACAATGGACGGAGTAGGCGAGTGGACTACAACAAGTTATGGTGTTGGTGATGGAAATGATATTAAGCTTCTTGCAGATATAAAATTTCCACACTCACTTGGATTACTTTATTCAGCACTTACATATTACACTGGATTCAAAGTAAACTCAGGCGAGTACAAAGTTATGGGTCTGGCTCCTTATGGTGAACCAAAGTACAAGAAACTTATTTATGATCACTTGATTGACGTAAAAGATGATGGTTCATTCCGAATGAACATGGAATACTTTAACTATTGTCAGGGACTTACTATGACTAACGAAAAGTTTAACAAACTTTTTGGAGGTCCGCCAAGAGAACCTGAAACCAACCTTACACAAAAAGAAATGGATATTGCAAGATCTTTGCAGGAAGTTACAGAGGAAATAGTAATAAAACTTGGCAATCACGTGTACAAAGAAACTGGATTAAAAAATCTTTGCTTAGCAGGTGGAGTTGCACTTAACTGTGTAGCAAATGGAAGATTACTTCGTGAATGTCCATTTGAGAATATATGGATACAGCCAGCAGCTGGTGATGCAGGCGGAGCATTGGGTGCCGCACTTATTGGCTGGTATAAATATCATAACAACCCACGAACTGCTGATGACAAAACAGATGCACAAAAAGGCTCATATCTTGGTCCAAAGTTTTCAGAAGAAGAAATTAAATCATTTATCCAATCCTTTAATCTTTCTGCAAAGCGATATGATGATGAGCAGCTGATTGAAAATGTTGCAAATCTTATTAATTCAGAAAAAGTAATTGGGTGGTTTGATGGTAAGATGGAATTTGGTCCTCGTGCACTCGGTTCTCGTACAATTATTGGTGATGCACGCTCACCTAAGATGCAGGCAACGATGAACATCAAAATAAAATTTAGAGAAGGATTCAGACCATTCGCCCCATCGGTTCTTTATGAAAAGGTGAGTGATTTCTTTGAGATAGAAAAAGCTAGTCCGTATATGCTTCTTACTGCTGATGTTAAGAAGGAACGCAGAATTCCAATGACAGACGAAGAACATAAGAAATGGGGAATAGATAAACTCAATGTAGTTCGTTCAGATATTCCTGCAATCACTCACGTGGATTATTCAGCCAGACTTCAAACCGTGCATAAGGAAACAAATCCTCGCTACCATAAATTGATTTCTAAGTTTGAAGAAAAAACGGGATGTGCAGTGATAATCAATACGTCATTCAATGTTAGAGGCGAACCGATTGTATGCACTCCAAAAGATGCATATAAATGTTTTATGAGAACTGATATGGATTATCTTGTTCTTGGAAATTATATTTTAAGCAAGGAAGATCAGAAACCGCTTGAAAATGACAGCGACTGGAAAAAAGAATTTGTATTGGATTAAAAAATGTTAAAAGAAGAATTAAAACATATTGATAACTCAGATGAAGCGGTAAAGAAAACCGGAATAACAGTTGGTGTTGTTCTTATTCTGATCTCACTATTGCTATGGTATTTAGATAAAGCATCTTTTGTATACTTCTCAAGTATCGGCGGATTGTTTGTTATACTTGCATTCATTGCAATTCCTGCTTTGCGTCCTTTCCATAAACTATGGATGATGCTTGCTTTGTTGATGGGATTTGTAATGTCCCGATTTATATTAACTTTGTTGTATTATCTTGTATTAACTCCTATTGGATTATTAGCAAAGATTGTTGGAAAAAAGTTTATGCCTCTTGGGTTTGATAAGAACGCAAAAACTTATTGGGAAAAGAGAGAGAGTACAACTAAACAACAAATAGACTATGAAAGACAGTTTTAAAGGTAATTTTGGCTAAAGCCAATTTTAGCTTAGATTTAATTTTACCACGACCTAAAGGTCGTGTCTAAATTAAACAAATTGCCACGAGCTTCAGCTCGTGGAATAAGAAATCAAAAGGTAATGGGCTTTAGCCCAATGTAAGAGATTTAGGAAAAAAAATATGAGCAAATTATCAATACTATCAGAGTTGTGGGAATTTTTGAAGGTAAGAAAAAAATGGTGGCTGCTGCCGATCATTTTATTTTTAGTTCTGCTTGGCGGACTAATAATTCTTACTCAGGGTTCTGCGTTAGCTCCGTTTATTTATGCTATTTTCTAAAACAACGTAACGCAGACTTAAGTCTGCGCTACGAATACTTTATGAAAAAGAAAACAAAAATAATTGTAGAAAAGAAAAAGAAACGAGTTCCGGTTCCTCAGAAACCGCCAAAGGTGGAAAAGAATCCTAAGGCTTATGACAGAGATGAGGAAAAGAAAAAGATCAAGAAAAAAATCCAGGAAGACTTAAAATAAAATGGTTAAGACTTCTGTAATTGCGGCATTCTATAATAATATTAAATATTTAAAACTTGTACTTGCAGGATTTGAAAGACAAACTGAAAAAGAATTTGAGTTTGTTATCGGTGATGACGGCTCAAATGAAGAGGTAGTTAAGAAGATTGAAATTATTGCAGCAAATTACTCTTTCCGGATTAAACATGTTTGGCATCCAGATAAAGGATTTAGAAAAAATAAAATTCTTAACCAGGCAATTTTAGCTTCTGAATCTGACTACATTATCTTTATTGACTCAGATTGTGTTCCGCATTTTCATTTTGTAGAAGAGCATTTTAATGAAAAGCAAACCAATACTGTTCTTACCGGAAGACGAGTTAACCTTTCGCAAAAAATTACTAGCCAATTAAGTGAACAAAATATCAAGGATGGGTTTATCGAGCAAAATTATTTAAAAATAATTGATGATGGATTGTTCGGTAAATCTTATGATGTTGAAAAAGGTTTTTATTTTGAAAATGGATTATTGCGAAAAATATTCAATAAAAAATATCGTGGAATACTTGGATGCAACTTTTCGCTTTACAAAAAAGATCTACTGGCAATAAATGGATTTGATGAAAGATACGAAGCTCCTTCAATAGGAGAAGATTCTGATATAGAATACCGTTTAACTTTAAATGGTGTAAAAACAAAATCACTAAATCATATTGCTGTTCAATATCATCTTTATCATAAACTACAGGAACGACTTCAGAAAAACCTCGATTTATTTGAAGAAGTTAAAAAGTCCAGCATAGCTTATACACCATTTGGCCTAAAAAAATAATACAAAATCTCATTCTGGCTCAACTATTTTAGTAAAACCTTTAAAAAACACTAAAATAAGTTTGGAATATTTTTTGTCACACCTTATATTCGAAACCAATGTTTAAAACATTCCTAAATAATTAAGGATTTTTATGTTGGATGAAACTGATCTCCAAATTTTACGGACTTTACAAAAAAGGGGCAGAACAAAAAGAAATCAACTTGCTGATGAAGTTAAACTATCAATCCCTTCTGTCAGCGAAAGACTCAATAAACTTGAGGACAAGCAGATAATTGAAGGCTATTTTGCTAAGCTTAACCGTAAGACTTTTAGTTATGATATTATGGCTTTTATTCTTGTTATGATGGATTCATCCAAGCATTATAAAAATCTTATAACTAAAGTTGAAAAAATGCCTGAGATTCTTGAGTGCCACGCGGTACTTGGTGAAGGTTCGCATTTACTTAAAGCTTTAGTAAAAAACACAGAAGCACTTGAGAAAGTATTATCTGAGATTCAATCGTGGCAGGGAGTTACTGGAACTAAAACAACGTATGTACTTTCTACGGTAAAAGAAACTTTTGAAATAAATATTTAATAACTAATCTAAAGGAAACACTATGGCAAAAAGTTCTAATGGAGCAATTGAAAAGGTGCTCAAGTTTATAAAAGAAAAAGGTATAAAATTTATTGATCTGAAGTTCATGGATTTTCCCGGACAATGGCAGCATTTTACAGTTCCTGTAACACACTTTGATGCTGATTCATTTGAGGACGGATTCGGTTTTGACGGCTCATCAATTCGTGGTTGGAAATCAATACACGAAAGTGATATGCTTTTAATTCCTGATGCAGAAACTATGTTTGTAGATTTATTTGTTGAAGCACCTACACTAAGTTTAATTTGTGATGTTTACGAACCGGCAACAAAAGAAAAATATTCACGCTGCCCAAGAAACATAGCTCAAAAAGCTGAAGCTTATCTCATCTCAACCGGTATTGCAGACACTGTTTATTACGGACCGGAAGCTGAGTTTTTTGTTTTTGATGATGTAAGATTCGATTCACAGCCAAACGGAAGTTTTTATATTGTTGATTCCGTTGAAGGTAAATGGAACAGCGGAAGGGAAGAGAATCCAAACCTTGGTTACAAGCCAAGATTTAAAGAAGGATATTTTCCTGTTCCCCCAACAGATTCCTTAATTGATTTAAGAAATGAAATGGTAACAAATCTTATGAATTGCGGAATTGATGTTGAGGCACAGCATCACGAAGTTGCAAGCGGCGGGCAGTGTGAGATTGATTTACGTTTTATGCCTCTTGTTAAAGCTGCTGATCAGTTACTTATGTTTAAGTACATTGTAAAAAACACTGCAAAGAAAAACAACAAAACTGTTACTTATATGCCTAAACCGATTTACGGTGATAACGGAAGCGGTATGCACGTTCATACATCATTATGGAAAAAAGGCAAACCATTATTTGCTGGTTCTGGTTATGCAGGATTGAGTGAGATGGGATTATACTTTATCGGCGGATTATTAAAACATGCTGCAAGCTTACTTGCATTTACAAATCCAACTACAAACTCTTACAAAAGATTAGTCCCGGGATTTGAAGCACCGGTTAACCTTGCATACTCACAAAGAAACAGAAGTGCATCAATCAGAATTCCAATGTACTCATCATCACCAAAAGCAAAACGTGTTGAGTTCAGATGCCCCGATGCTTCAGGTAATCCTTATCTCGGATTTTCTGCAATGCTTATGGCAGGATTGGATGGAGTTATTAACAGAATCGATCCGGGTGAACCACTTGATAAAGACATTTACGATATGGAACCGGAAGAACTTAAAAATGTCCCTTCAACACCTGGTAGTTTGGAAGCTGCATTAAAAGCTTTGGAGAATGATCACGAGTATTTATTAAAAGGTGATGTGTTTACAGAAGATGTAATAGAAACCTGGATAAAATATAAAATGGATAAAGAGGTTAAACCAATGGCACTTCAACCGCATCCTTATGAATTTGGTTTGTATTACGATGTATAAATAATTCTCTTAATGTCATCGCAATCCCGATTTATCGGGAGAAGCAATCTACAAAATTACAAAGGGATAGAGTACACTATCCCTTTATTTTTATCGAGTAATTTTTTTATGCTATTTCATTAAAATCATCTTCTTTGTTTCTAAAAATGAACCAGCACGCAACTGATAAAAATATGTTCCGCTTGAAAGTTTTGAAGCATTGAACTCTATCTCATAACTTCCTGCCGGCTTCT
>Ga0172367_10001368_pt1 | contig 35646 bp, 35 predicted proteins | sample Lak10m_FD_114542 | JGI IMG/M metagenome (GOLD analysis project Ga0172367, IMG submission 114542) | Freshwater microbial communities from Kabuno Bay, South-Kivu, Congo - kab_022012_10m | ecosystem: Environmental > Aquatic > Freshwater > Lake | place: Democratic Republic of the Congo: South-Kivu... | reverse complement strand
GCAGGAAATGTAAGTTCGGCATCTACAGTGTTCAATTACACCCATGATAGTACGGCTCCTGCAGCACCAGTTATAACAGCATCTACACCTGCAAGTCCAAGTAATTCAACCACACCCAGTTTGAGCTTCACAGCCGAGGCCGGCAGCTCTGTTCGTTTATATACAGATGGGACTTGCGCTACTTCCATTGGTTCACCTGTTACTATAGGTGCCGGGGGCGTTGGCTCTATATCAGCTACTGTAAATGCAAATTCTTCAACTACATTTTATGCAAATGCCACCGATGCTGCGGGCAATGTCAGTAATTGTTCAGCAGGTTTTACTTATGTAAATGATTTTGTTCCACCTGCGGCACCTACCATTACTAGTACTACACCTGCAAGCCCAAATGCTGCGAGTACTTCACCAACGCTCAACATAACAAATCCAGAAGTTGGTACAGATATTTTAATTTATTCAGGAAATACATGCAGTGGAGCTATTGTAACAACCATCAACAATGCAGGTGCAACTGCGAGTACTTCCGTTACTGTAGCTGCTAATTCCACCTCCGTTTTCACAGCAAAAACAAGAGATGCTGCTGGAAATCTTAGCCCTTGTTCCTCGAGTATTTCTTATACTCACGATTCAAATCCACCTGCCGCGCCATCTATTTATGAATCGATACCATCAAGTCCTGGAGATGCAATTAATCCTTTATTAAAAGTTTCCGGTGAAGCAGGATCAACTGTAACCATTTATCCAAATGCGACAGGAACCGGAGCTCCTATTGCAACAGGAACTGCCTCAGGAAGTGGTGAAGTGTGGTTTGGCCCCTATTATAATGTGATTCTTAATAACTTGATAACTGTAAGCAACGGATCAACAAATAAGTTTACGGCCAAATCAACTGATGCAAGTGGTAATGTAAGCGCTACATCCTCCATCTTTTATTATAACCACGTTCTTGATAATATAGCTCCAGGAAATGTTAGTATCAGTAGTTCACCTACCTCCCCAGGAAACTCAACTGCACCAACCTTGACGATCATTTGCGAGCATGGGGCAAAGGTCAATTTGTACGATAATTTAACGGCAACTGGCACACCCATTGCAACTCAATACGACACCAATTACGATGGAGATGTTCAATTTCAAGTTAGTGTATTAAATAATTCAACGAATAAGTACTCTGCCAGACAAACGGATGCATCCGGGAATGTAAGTGCGAGCTTTGGAACTTTTACTTATGTGCATGATAATGTTCCTCCATCCACTCCAATAATTGTGAGTTCAAGCCCTGTAAGTCCGAACAATTTGTCTACAACTCCGTTATTGAATTTCACGGCAGACGCCGGCAGCTCTGTTCGTTTGTATACAGATGCCACTTGCACTACCTTTGTTTCTCCTGCAGTTACTACGAGTGCCGGGGGTACAGGTGCTATAACAGTTACGGTGAATACAAATTCCTCTACTACATTTTATTCAAATGCCACCGATGCCGCAGGAAATGTAAGTCCTTGTTCAGCTGGTTTTACATATGTGCATTCTAACCTTTAATTATACCCATATACCATAGGATTTTAACGAAAGGAAGTATTATTGCACTCAAAGAAATGTTTGAGGTGATTCCATCTCAAATACTGAAATTAAATTACCCCCACCAAAAACAGCACGCCGTAAATGATCAGCAGCACGCCTACCACACGTTGGATCCCTTTGATTGTAGTTTTGTTCAGGAGTTTTTTACCGAAATAGGTACCGAGGAAGGCGAAGAGAACACCCACAACAAGGTGAGACGTCAAGCCTGCGATATGGAAAAAAGAAAAAGTCGTGGAGGCATAAATGGTGATCCTTGTCAGATCGATGATGAGTGCAATAGCGTTGGAAGTGGCAATGAATTCCTCTTTGGAAAGTCCTGTTTTCGTGAGAAAAACAGATCGGAAGGCGCCCTGGTGTCCGGAAACTCCTCCAAAGAAGCCGCTGAGTAAGCCACCCAAAGGCATATAACGCTGATCCATTTTCCAATTGGATAAACGCGGAACCAATTCAAACACTGCAAAGAAGATCATCAGTAAACCAATCACCAATTTTAATGCGGAGAGTGTAATTTCTTTGCCAAATAAGGAATACTGAAAAAGTACTTCGGCTTTACCCAGATATCCGAGTAAAAATGCACCGACAAGCGCAGCAATCATTGCAGGAATTCCAAAGCGCAGTAACGTTGGGTAATGAATGTGTTTATAAACGAGTCCAAATTTGAATAGATTGTTGGCCAAATGAACGATCGCTGTGGCTGCTACTGCGACTTCCAAAGGAAAAAACAAACTAAAAACAGGAAGCATCAATGTTCCCAGACCAAATCCGGAAAAGAAAGTCAGTGCAGCTCCAAAGAGCACCGTGGTGGCAATGATGATGTAATGGATGAATTCCATGTTGCAAAAAAAAGGAAAGTTCGCTGACGGATTGTCAAGATAACGTTAATTTCAACCTTAAAATTGAATTTATGATTGATTTGCGGAGTGATACGGTGACGCTACCCACAGCAGGAATGCGCGATGCGATGTTGAATGCGCCGTTGGGGGATGATGTGTTTTCGGAAGATCCCACAGTCAACGAACTTCAGAACTACACTGCGGCACTTTTTGGAAAAGAAGCGGCGCTTTTCTGTGCATCAGGAACACAAACGAATCAGATTGCGATTGCAGTACATGTGCGTCCTGGAGGAGAAGTGATTTGCCACGAAGAGAGCCACATTTATAAATACGAAGGTGGTGGGATTGCACGAAATGCTGGTGCATCCGTTCGCTTACTACAGGGCGATCGTGGACGACTCAAGGTAGGTGACATTGCCAAATGGATCAATAATCCCGATGACGTGCATTTCCCATTGACGCAATTGGTCTCACTGGAAGATACCGCCAACAGGGGAGGAGGAGCCATCTATGATTTTGAAGAGATTCGAAAGATCAAACGTTTTTGTAAGGAGAACAACTTGCCTTTACATCTGGACGGTGCCCGACTGATGAATGCTTTGGTGGAAACGAAGATCGATCCGAGGGTTTACGCTGCCGAATTCGATTCCATTTCGTTGTGTTTGTCGAAGGGATTGGGTGCACCTGTGGGCTCAGTTTTGATTGGTTCAGCAGATTTTATCAAACGTGCCAGACGTGTCCGAAAAGTATTTGGTGGAGGTATGCGTCAGGCAGGAATCATCGCCGCAGGCGGTTTGCATGCCTTAAAACATCAGGTAGAACGACTCAGTGAAGATCATGCCCACGCTAAACAGATTGAAACCGTTATGAACGAATTGCCATGGGTACAAGAGGTGATGCCTGTTCAAACGAATATTGTAGTAACGATTCTTAAGGATGCATTCAAAAGAGACGAGATCATCGCGAAACTGGCCAAGTTTGGTATTCGCATCATGCCTTTTGGCGAAGGAATGTTGCGCATGGTAACACATTTGAATGTGAGCAGAGCACAGATCGATGAACTCTGTGAGGTATTGAAAAAGCTGGATGTTTAGGAAAGTATTTATACCCGTTTGTGCCTTGTTGCTTTTTTCTTGTTCAGGAAAGAACAAAGAGCAGGTGCTCCATATGAGCGATCTTACGCCACAGGCAAAAAGAGATACAACGAAATCTCAGCAACAAAAAGTTGCCACTAACCCCTCACTTTTTAACCTCTCACTCGCCGACAGCTGCGGTATCCGTATTCAGGAATTCAGTGAGTTGAACGACCCAATGTTTCCCGATCGTTTCATGCCAAAAAGCAAATTCAAATTGAATCTGCATGCAAAAGAAAGCAGTTTCGTGATGGGGCAGTGGACTTACACTGATTCCCTGAAAACCATGAATGCGTTCTTCAACTGGCTGGATTGCTTTGGACCGGAATGTAAGGCAATAAAACTTGGTGAAGAAGCGAACATGCAAAAGGACGGCCTGTTGTTCTTTATCAATGATACGTCGATGACCTATTTTACCTCCAAATCAAAACTGGATTTGAATAACTGGCAGCAATACCTGGAAAAACACTATGGGGTCGATCAGTGGGATCTGGTGGTTTGGCAGCAACCTCGGAAAAACGCTCTTTGGATGAGGTTTGATGTGCTTCCCGGAAAAAAGAAAAAGCAGTTTTTGCCTCTTGTCACTAAGAAATAACTAACTGTTTCCGCAGGATTTTAAATCCTGCGGAGCGAATTAACATGGCTTTTGCCTACTTTTCGTCCTTGAAAAGTAGGAAGAATTCACAATCCAATTACCTTTACCAAATACCAAAAAATACAAAATGAAGCTCATCAACCGCGGATTCATTACTATACATCCTACCAGCCATTTCTTTGACTGGGCAAACACCTTTGAATCGGAATTCGAAGTAAATCCGGAAGACGGAATCGAACCGAATGTTTACCTCATCACGGAAGATTTTTTGGAGATTGAACCCATCATTGAACAGCATTTCAAGAAAATCTTCAAGAATGAATTGTCTATGATCACGGAGAATGAAGAGGACTGGCCGGAAGATCTTTCCTTCGATCAATTTTCCAAATGGTTTGTACTTGAGATTGGTTCCACCGTGTTTGATTTGGAAAAATCGGATCTGCGCGCCGAAAAACTCTGATTGACGTTTCAAAACCTTCCTGTGTTTCGTTTGTTTAAAAGAAAATGAAACACAATGAAACCTTTTGTCATTACAACTATCGTCCTTTTAAGTTTGTTCCTTATTTCTCAGTCATTTATTCTTTTCTCCGTGTCTAAGATCGAGCAACATAAATACAGCGTCATTAAAGAATACGACGATTTTGAGATCCGTAAATATGAGTCGGCGCTTTTTTCGAGTGTTGTAATGAAGGACACATCGTACGACCAGACTTCCAGTTCAGGTTTCAGAGTACTTGCAGGCTATATTTTCGGAGGGAACGAAACAGGTGAAAAGATTGCCATGACCTCTCCCGTTTCGATGGAATTAGGCGACAGCACCAAAATGTCATTCATGGTACCTTCCAATTACACCGAGAAGGATCTTCCTAAACCAAAGAACGGCCGCATTTTTTTCGAACGTAAGGGGGGAGCGATCATGGCGGCTTTTCGCTTCGGAGGCTGGGCCAATGATCAACGCATTGCGAAATACAAGAAACAGCTTTCTGAAGCATTGGAAAAGCAAGGTATCCAACATACAGGGAAGTTCAGCTACCTCGGTTACAATCCGCCTTATGCCCTCATTGCTCGTAGAAACGAAGTGGTGGTGGAGTTAATTGGGTTTCAATAATAGTGAAGGATTTTGCTTAAATCTTAACCCATTTCATCAAATACTTCTTTGACGATCATCATAGCGTTGATGCAAGCTGGAAATCCGGCGTAAGCAGAAAGTTGTGTGATGGTCTCGGTGAGTTCCGACTTCGTGCATCCTGCATCTATTGCTGCTTTAACATGGAGTTTTAGTTGAGGTAGAGCATAACCAAGGGTTGTCAGGCTTGCGATAGTGATCAATTCCCTGGTCTTTAAGTCTAATTCCGTTCGGGTATAAAGATCGCCAAATGGATATTCCATAATGAATCGTTCGAAATCAGGTGCGATCTCTCGAAGAGGTTTCATCATTTCTTCACCTTTGCCGTTGGTGATTTTGTCAAATTCTTGTTTTCCTTTGGAATAGCGCATGTAGTTTGTTGTTAGAGTTTTTCGATTAGGTTTGAATTGTAATACGCAGGATCCGTCGAGACATCTGCTGTGACCCAGCTTGGTTTTGAAAAAGATTGGTCTTCTGAATTTAATTCAATTTCAGCAAGGATCAATCCCCCCAATTTTCCAAAAAACACGTCCACTTCCCAAACGTTCCCAGCGAAGGGAATTTCATAACGGTCTTTGAAAAGTGCTTTGTCCGTAAAGGATTTCAAGAGTTCTTCGGCATCCGTAAGCGGTATCTCATATTCAAATTCAGTACGTGTGATACCAGTCGTTTTTCCTTTGATCGTCAGAAATCCTTTATTTCCTTTGATCCGCACTCGAATGGTTTTCTCCGGGTCTTTGAATAAATAGCCTTGAGCGATTCGAACCGGCGTTGGTTTTTCTAAATCCGCCCAAAGCGCCATGTCCACTAAAAATTTTCGTTCGATCTCCTGCATGAATTAAAAGTAAGCGGTATGCCCTAATATTCCTAATTTTGATCTGTGAATATCCTGCTCACGTTCGATTACGAATTGTTCTTCGGCTCCAATAGCGGTACTGTCGATAAATGTCTGATCCAGCCTACAGAGCGTCTGCTCCGGCTGTCTGAAACCTATGGTGCGAAAATGACCTTTTTCCTTGATGCGGGTTACTTGTGGCGTTTGAAGATTGAAAAAGAATCGTATCCGGAATTACAACAGGAATATGATTTAGTATCCCAGCAGATTAATCACATCGTTCGTTCGGGTAATGATGTGCAATTTCACGTACATCCGCATTGGGAAAGATCATTTTATTCAAAAGAGGGATGGAAGATCGAAACATCGGATTGTTACAAATTGAGTGATTTTAGTCAGGCAGAGATTGATGATATCTTGCAACGTTATGCGGATGCGTTTGCCTCTTTCACGGGAGTAGAACCAACAGCTTACCGTGCAGGAGGGTGGTGCGTTCAACCTTTTTCCCTGGTGTTCAATAAATTTCAAGAACTTGGTATACGTTACGACTCAAGTGTTATGCCTGGTGTATCGTTTTATTCTGAACATTATGCATTCGACTTTACTGATGCGCCTTTTAAGGATCGCTATTCTTTTGAGAACGATGTCTGTATCGAAGATCAGAATGGCTCATTTACAGAAGTACCCATTAGTTCCATGCGTTATTCCGCATTGTTTTTCTGGAGACTCTACATTTTGGGAAGACTTTTTCCAAACCGTCATAAAATGCTTGGCGATGGGAATTTTGTGCCCCAGCCTGGAAGAAAGAAGCGTTCACTTTTACATGCAACAATAAATCACGTGAGCACCGATGGATATTTTGCATCAAAACTCGAAGCATACCATCAAATGGCAAATAGGGAGAATCGCGCATATTCTGTAGTTATTGGTCATCCCAAAAGCATGACAGTCTTTTCCTTTGAAAAATTGGAACGTTTTATAGCGAAAAATGGAAACAAACATCGTTTTATCACGTTTAGGGATCTTGAATGAAATTTGTAGAGCGAGAACATATAGATACTGAACGTTGGGATGCTTTGGTGAAGAATTCACCTGGAAGCGATGTTTTCTCGTTATCCGTGTATCTGGATCATGTAGCAGAGCGCTGGTGCATTTTCGTTGACGAGGAATATACCCGCGGGATTGCATTACCTTACGTGGTGCGTTTAGGAATTAAATTGTGTTATACACCGATATTCGTGCGCTATCTTGAATGGTTCGGGTTACCCATGGATGATTACCGTTTTATGGTAGAAATGAAACATCAATTTCAATCCGGCCGACTTCAGACAAAACACAAGATCAGAACGCGTAAACTCAAGCGCAGGATCTATCAGCAAATTGATTTTGGCATTACTCCTGAAACAAATACGCAGACAAAACGAATGCTGAATAAATACGATCGTTCGGAGATTACGTTGAGCTGGGAAGATGACATTACGGCGGTAATGAAATTTATCCGCTCCGAATTACCGTTGAAAGTTACCTCACTCGATAAAAAGTCGATCGATCGACTTGATAATTTGGTAAATGCATTAAGAGCGGAAGGATTGCTTCGAACGATTGTCGCATCAGATGGGAATCGCCCATTAGGAGGTTTGTTTGTGATTCCTTTTAATGGATCCTTGCTGTATTTGAAGGGTGCTGTTGGTAAAGAAGCAAAGGACGTTGGAGTCATGTACGGAGCTATGCAAATGGCTATCGAAGAAGCGCAGAAAGAAAAAGTCCATTTTGATTTTGGAGGATCAAATGCTGAAGGCGTCAAAAGATTCAATTATAATTTGGGGGGAGAGGATAAAAAATATTATGTATTCGATTGGGACCATACCCCCGGTTGGTACCGATTCATAATGAAAGTAAGGAACATATGGAAAAGAAGAAGATCCTCATAACAGGCGCTTCTGGAGGAATGGGTTCTGCATTAACCGAATGGTTCTTGCAGGATGAATATCATTTGTTGCTCCATTATTTTGACCACCTTCCTCTTATTCCGGAATCTTCCAGCGTGACTCATTGTCGGGCAGATCTGCGGGATTCAGATCAAATCGTTCGCATGATGAATGAAATAACAGACCGTTTTGGTGGTGTGGATATCTTGATCAACAATGCAGGTATTTCGAGAAGTGGCATGTCCTGGAAGATCAGTGAGAATGACTGGGTAGAAACGATGGCCGTTAATCTGAATGCGCCTTTTCACCTTTCGAAAGCAGTGATTCCACACATGCGCTCCAGGAAATTTGGTCGCATCATCAATATTTCATCTGTGGTCGCTCAAACAGGGAATGTGGGTACGGCAGCTTATGCAGCTTCCAAAGCAGGTTTGATCGGATTAACAAAAACACTATCAAAAGAATTAGCATCATCAGGAATTTCCGTTAATGCATTGGCGCTTGGCTACTTTGAAACAGGAATGATCGCCGATGTGCCTCTGGATCAGCAGGCACAGATCATTCAAGGAATTCCGGCTGGAAGACTTGGTTCCGCAGATACAGTGTGCAAAACCGTTGAATGGTTGCTTTCTGACGAGGCAGGATATGTGACCGGTCAGGTGATTAATTTGAACGGTGGACTCCATTCGTCCTAAAGCTTTTGTACCTTTGAGTATGTTCAACATGCAAGCGAATACGCCACGTTGGGTCATCATTCTGATGGACCTGTTACTGTCCTTCGTCTCGCTTTCATTTGCCTACCTGATCCGCTTTGACCTCAAAGCAGACAAAGCACTCGTTTTAAGCGAGTGGGAAATCTTGTCAAAATCCATTGTTCTTTTCTTTTTGATCAAGCTGATCGTTTTTTACGTTTTCAATATTCATAAAGGACTGGTAAGGCATACATCCACGGAGGATGTCAGACGGATTTTCTATGCAGTACTTACCTGTTCGGCACTTTATCTTGTACTTGGATTCGTGCGATTCAAGTGGTTCGATCACTTTTACCTTTTTCCACTTTCTGTGCTGATCGTAGAAGCGATGGCTTCATTTGTACTCATGCTCGGTTCCAGATTTTCCATTAAATTAATGTACCTCGAGTCTATAAAATCCGGACAGGAGGAGGAGCGCGTGGTCATATACGGTGCAGGCATTTCAGGACTGATCACCAAGCGAACGATAGAGAAAGACCGCAGACTTCATTACAAGATCATTGGTTTTCTGGATGACAATCGCAAGATGTCCGGAACACGATTAGAAGGAATTCAGATCTTTTCTTCTGATGCTTTGGAGAAGATCATTCGCGAAGAGGGCGTTACAATGGTAATTATTGCGATTCAGCAGCCAGATGAAGAAAACAGAAAACGTGTTGTGGAAACGTGTCTGAAGTATCAGGTGAAAGTGCAGAAAGTGCCTAACCCCAAGAGCTGGATCAATGGCGAATTCTCAGCCAAACAAATGGCTGCCATCAAGATAGAGGACTTATTAGGAAGAAAACCCATCGTGTTGGACGAACAAAAGATTTCTTCTGAATTATCCGGAAAATCTATTCTTGTGACGGGTGCCGCAGGATCTATCGGTAGTGGAATGGTGCGCCAACTGTCGGGTTATAAGCCTGGCAAGCTTTTTCTACTGGATCAGGCAGAATCACCCATGTATGATTTTCAGCAGGAACTTTTGACTGCTTTTCCTGAAGTGAATTTTGAAGTGATCATCGGAGACATTCGCAGTTATGAACGGATGGAACGACTTTATGCTCATGCCAATCCGGATTATGTTTTTCATGCTGCGGCATACAAACATGTTCCATTAATGGAGAGCAATCCCAGTGAAGCTGTTTTGACCAATGTCAAAGGCACGAAAAACCTGGTTGATCTGGCCAGAAAGTTCAAGGTTAAGAAATTCGTCATGATTTCTACCGACAAAGCCGTAAATCCAACGAACGTCATGGGGGCATCCAAGCGTATCGCAGAGATCTATGCGCAGTCGGCCGATGATGCACAAGGAACTCGTTTCATTACAACCCGCTTTGGGAATGTCCTTGGTTCCAATGGCTCAGTGATACCTTTATTCAGACGTCAGATTGAAAATGGAGGACCACTGACCGTAACCGACGAACGAGTTACGCGTTTCTTTATGACCATCCCCGAAGCGTGTCAGCTCGTCCTTGAGGCAGGAACAATGGGAGAAGGTGGCGAGATCTTTGTTTTTGATATGGGTGAATCCGTAAAGATCATTGATCTGGCGAGAAAAATGATTCAGTTGAGTGGGTTGGAAGAAGGAAAGGATATTGAAATTCGAATAACAGGGTTAAGGCCCGGAGAGAAATTGTATGAAGAATTACTGGCTGAAGAAGAGAATACCATTCCAACCCATCACCCAAAGATCCTTAAAGCGAAAGTTCGAGGAGCAATTGGTTCAGAACAGCAGCAGATTAGTGAGTTGATTGAGTTGTTCGAGTCTCAGCAAAATGAACGGATCGTAAGCAAGATGAAGGAGATCGTTCCTGAATTTATTAGTAATAACAGTGATTTTGAAAAACTGGATAAGAAATGATCTCACCTGCAAAAATTCAAGTTCGATTTGCTGATCTGGATGTCCTTGGTCATGTTAACAATACCGTGTATTTCAGTTATTTTGAGATGACCCGTGTGCATTATTTTCAAGAGCTTCTGGGCAAACAATGGGATTGGAATAAGTTCGGCGTGGTTCTGGTTCGAAATGAGATCGATTACAAGCGGTCTGTTTTACTGTACGATGAACCGGAAATACATATGTTCACAGAATTTATAGGTTCGAAGAGCTTTGGTTTCCGTTATGAGTTGAAAGTGAACGATGAAATTTATGCAGAAGGAAAATCGGTCATGGTATGTTCCGATGCGACGTCACAGTCCACGATACCCGTTCCGGAAACGATGCGTCTGGCTTTGGAAAAACTAATGTAAAGAAAATGAAAGCACTTCAAGTATGGTTATTGCTCCTGCTACTGAATCCCATTTCCGTTTTTAGTCAGATCCCACAAGTTCAGAAGAAGAACTGCTATGACAAACTGAATTCACGCAGAGGACAGAAATACGCGGAATGGGAATGTGGTAAACTCGCTGGAGTCGTTGACTGCAATGAGAAACTCACCTATGATGACGATACCAAAACAATACTGAGCGGTAATGCCGGTACACCATTCACCGGCACGTGCGAAACCTGCCATTTGAACGGACTTCTTGAACGAAGAATCTCCTTTGTCAATGGAAAGGAAAATGGGATTGATACAACGTACTACAAATCCGGGTGTCCACAAGTGGTAAGAAATCATATCATTGGAGCAGAAACAGGTCAGTGGTTCTACTTTTATGACAGTACACAAGCAGTTGCCTGGGAGAACAATTACAATTTAGGATTGAAGCATGGCAATCAGCTATACCTCACCAAAGAAGGTGACACCACGCGATTCGAACATTATCTGAATGGAAAACTGGACGGTGTCAAGAAAAGTTATTATCCTAAATCAAAGTTAGAGAAAGAGGTTTATTACAAGGAAGGATTGATGGATGGATCCTATAAGAAATACAGTAGGGATGGCGTGCTGCTCGAGGAATTGAGCTTCAAGCAAGGGAAGAAAGATGGCGAACTCAAATATTTCTACAATGATGGTAAACCACTTTCGGTCGAACATTGGACGATGGATCAGAAGAATGGTGAATTCAAAACCTTTTATTACGAAGGAAACTTACAAGTCTCTGAGAACTACAAAAAAGGAATCCCCATGGGCTGGTTTGAGGAACGTTATCCGGATGATAAAGTAAAACATTCCACTCTGTACGATAAAAAAGGAATTGTTGTCGAAGAACACAAGTTCGACGAACAAGGCAACGAAACGTACACCTTTGGTGTCGAGCCCTCAAAAGACAAGGAAGACGATGCCGTTCCGGGTTCTGAAAAATCGAAAAAATCTAAGAAGTCCAAAAAATCTAAAAAAAAGAAAAGCGACGAACCTAAGAGTAAGAGCCGAAAAGGTGAATAATGAAGATTGGTGTTATTGGTGGAGGTGCGGCAGGTTTTTTCGCGGCGGTTGCGGCAAAGGAAAAGAATCCAGATGCCAAAGTAGTTATTCTTGAAAAGTCGTCTAAATTTCTCTCTAAAGTGAAAGTTTCCGGCGGTGGCAGATGCAATGTTACCAATGCCTGTTTTGATATTCGTAAACTGTCAACACACTATCCCAGAGGAGAACATTTTTTGCGAAAAGCATTCTCGGTTTTTGATGCCAGAACGACGATGGATTGGTTCGAGCAACGTGGGGTTAAATTAAAGACCTACCCAGACGGATGTGTTTTTCCTCAAAGTAATGATTCGCAATCGATCATTGATTGTTTTCTTTGGGAATGCCGCGAAAAAGCAGTGGAACTGAGATCGAACTTCTCGGTGAACAGTATGAAGGTTCTTCCAAATGGATTTGAAGTTAGTAGCCCATCAGAAACGTTATTCTATGATAAGTTGATCATAACCATTGGTGGTCAACCCAAAAGATCGGGATTGGATTGGTTGGCACAACTGGGCTTGCAGATTGTTGAACCCGTACCGTCCCTGTTTACGTTCAATATGCCTGAAAACCCCATAAGAGAATTGATGGGTAACGTCACCGAAGAAACGACTGTGCGCATCGAAGGGTCTAAACTGATGGGAAAAGGACCTCTATTGATCACGCATTGGGGAATGAGTGGCCCGGCCATTCTGCAATTGTCTGCCTGGGGTGCACGCGAACTTCAGGAGGAACAGTACCAATTTTCCATTCTGGTGAATTGGTTGGACCACATGAAAGAAGATGCGGTGCGTGTGAGCCTAGAGCAGGAGAAAGCAAGTTTTCCTGACCGTCGGTTAGTCAATCAGAAACCTTTCGGCATAACCAATCGTCTCTGGTGTTTTTTACTAGCGAAATCCGGAGTTCCTGAACAATTAACCTGGAAAGAGTTATCTGGAAAAACACAAAATCGTTTGGTAAATACCCTGATCAATGATCGTTATGAGGTCAAGGGGAAAACGACATTCAAAGAAGAATTTGTCACAGCCGGTGGGGTCTCTTTGACTGAAATCGATGTTCGAACCATGCAGTCGAAAAAGATTCCAGGATTATTTTTTGCCGGGGAAGTACTCGATATTGACGGTATCACCGGAGGATTTAATTTTCAGGCAGCTTGGACAACCGGTTTCATAGCCGGAAGCAGTGCCGCAGAAATAACCGTTTAGTCACTCTTCTCAGACAGAAACCGCAGCAGGTCGGTAGAGGTCACAATCCCATTCACTATCCCATTTTCGGTAATGGGTATGGCATGGATCTCATTTCTTAAGAAGATTGTCAGCGCTTGACGAATTTCTGTATTACCATCGAGCATCGTTACTGGAGTAGACATGATATCTTTAACCTTCTTTTTGTAATGCGGATCGTCATCATTAAGTCCGGCACTGCCAATGGCATGCATGAAATCCACCAAACTTACGATCCCTGTGATCTTATTGTCTTCCTTAACGAGAATGTGGTGATGGAATTTTTGACGCTCATAAATATGTTTAAGTTCAAGCAACGAGTTTCCGGCTGACACAGTAACTGGTAGGTGTGTCATGATTTCTTTTAAAGGGGTTTTAAATCTGTCCATAAGACTACAAAGTTGAGGTAAGGAATCATTCTAAACATTGATTTGTATCAATTGAACAGTGTAAAAAAGCGGATAGTTTTACCCGAGGTTGAACCCAAATGGCATCATATACCCGTTTTTGCCATTTATGGGATTATAGCTTCGGCGATTTTAGGATACGGAATGCTGAGAGACCTAAGGAAAGGGGATCACGATGACTGGCCGGGATGGAATCACGATTGATGTTTTGATCGTTTTTTGAGACTTTGATAGTCCAGCCAGTAGATGACTTTCAATGAAAGACTATTGACAGGAAGATTATCAAATAAACTGGTCAGGTTCGACAAATAGGATAGATTATATTTCTGATCATTGGAGAAAATGGAATTCTTCCAAACGAGGTTGATCTCACTACCGGGCCGAAATACCCAACGGTAAACGAAATCTACGGTGAAGGCATTGTAATTAATGTTGTATACACTTTGACCTAACACATCAGCACCTGAATAGGCAACTGGGTCCAAAGTGCCATTCTCTTGTAAATCATAGAATTGAGCGTATTGTAGTGATGACCTGTAGTGCCTGATTCGCCAGGTAATACCCATTCTATTGGTGATCGTATAGGTCAGGTTGATGGTATTCGTAACACTATTTCGATTGCGTTGTCCGAACAATATCCCTGAATGGGGGACATCTGGTGTTCCAAAAGCAACGGCATAACCTAATCCTTTTTGAATGATTTCCTGTTCCCATGAATAAACGATAAACATATGGTCACTCAAGCGTATTCTCGGACTTATTTTGTACGAAAACTCCTCCCAGCTATTGTTTCCATAATAAGTGTATGTGCCTGAAATGTCAAGTGCAAAGGGTTTTTGATAGTTGGAGGATAACCAGCAGCTTGTAGTGAGCCATGTTGGTTTTAGAAAATACCTACCTGCCGTTCTGGGTTCAAAATAATCATAGCCCTTTGTCAATGACGTATTGTAGCGAATTCCCATCGCATGGAACCCTTTTACTAAAGCGAAAAAACCTCCGTCAATGGTAGTGAAGGTGTATACATCGGGAGCATACAATCTGGAGTACAGTAATGTCGCATTGGCGGATGCCTGAATGATTTTCCAGAATGGTTGATAGCGGCGGTAACTTAACCGCGTTTCGATAGTTCGCTTATTGTTGAAGGCATTAAATCCAAGATCATTCGGATCATAGGTATTGGATTCTTCAAAATAGGTTGCCTGGTAGATAAAATTACCTGTTTGTTTTCCAGCTGAAATTCCAGTGTTGTAACCAAGGTTGTTGTCACCAGTTGACATTTTCGATGAAAGCGTACCTTTTCCACCGATGTAAAACTTATTCTCCTTGAAATTGAATTTGTAATTCAATCCAGAAACATTGGCATCGTAGAACTGCCCCTTGCGAGTTACATTCGTATTCGTGAAAGTCACATAACTATTGTTCTTTAAATTCTGATCAAGGACAAGAACATTGTAATTCGTCAAGGGTGAAACGGTGAGCGTGCGTTGTGCCTGTGTTGAATCATTGATCGCAACACCCATTTGTGCCGCTGTAATTCCGTTGAAAATCCCTATTCCAAGTCCAGATTTGGTTCTTCCGGAAACTTTGGTGGCGTTATAAAGGCGGGGTGTTCCATCGATACTGAGTAAGTGCTCGTTGGTAGCCAGGTTTGTCTTTAAAACTGCTGAAGGTGGCTGAATTCCAATACGCCGGGAATAGAAAAGTCCGGCCTTATTAAAGAGTTCCGTTCCTTCTGTGAAAAATTGTCGGTTCTCATTGAATTGAAGTTCGTAAGGAGAGATGTTGAGCACCTTGTTATCGAACACAACTTGCCTGAAATCAGGGACCAAGGTCATGTCTAGCGTAAATGCCTCATTCAAACCAAGTTTAATATCCATTCCTCCGTTTGCATTTCCTGACCACGTTTTTGGATGATCGGGATTTGAACCATGGTCTGCGTAACCTGAAACATATGGAATAAAGGCTAAACGAAGAGGTGGTTCTATTCCCTTGACTTCCTTTAGGTCTCCACACTGTGCGACAACATTGTCAAAATCAGGCTTAACAGGATTCCAGTAGCCATCTTCCCTGTTCCGACTGATATACCGGTAAAAATTGATGCCCCAGTTTTGAATTTCTTTTTTGGGAAATCTGAAGGCCGAATAGGGGAGACGCATTTCCAGTTGCCAGCCTTCTTCTGTGCGTTGTACTGCGCTATTCCAAACCATATTAAGTTCCGGGCTATCGGCACCTGAAAACAACTTTGCATCGTATTGTACGCCCATACTACTAACGCCAAAAACGAAGGCGTTCAGGTTGTCATTGTAGGTGTCAAGAATGACTTTGAAATTATCCACATTCGCATTGAAGTCATCACGTTGTGATAGGACACCGGATACGTGTTCAGGTTTGTCATAACAAATCGCAGCAATGTACAAATGCTGATCGTCATAGAGCACCATTACCTTCGTTTGTTGTGTGGATGGCTTTCCCGGAAGAGGTTTGAGTTGCGTGAACGTATCGGCTACACCTGCTTTTTTCCAGATTTCCTCCGTGATTTCTCCGTCTATGGTGATCTTTTCCTGACAGGCAGCCGCATTCAGCTCACGTTGCGCGAACAATTGAAAAAATGAGCAGACAGTCAGGATAAGAGAGCCGTATTTCATGCCTTCCAAAAATAGTAACTATGTCCGTTTTGGCGACTCCGAAGAGTTATGAATGGAGCAGATACTCTGTTTCAAAGGTATTCCAAAGCAATGAGCGGTGATCGGGGTGCGCAATAGAGGTGAGAAGCATGGCCCGGTCATGAAGTGTTTTTCCGTGCAAATTGACGGCGCCATATTCTGTTACGACCCAGTGGACATCTGTTCGTGTGGTCACAACACCTGCCCCTGTATGCAGGGAACTAACGATCTTTGAACGTCCGTCATCCGTGGTTGAACGCATCGCGATGATCGCTTTTCCCCCATCAGAGGCTGCCGCTCCACGAATAAAGTCAGGTTGTCCTCCTGCACCTGAATAGATTAATGGACCTAATGAGTCTGCACAAACCTGACCGGTCAGATCGATCTCAATGGCACTATTGATGGCGATCATTTTGGGTATACTCGTAATGATCATTGGGTTATTCGTTTTCGTGAACTCTAAAAAAACGGAAGGCCGGGTTATCATCGATCTCATCAAAAAGCGTCTTTGTCCCAATGGCAAATGCACAAACGGAAAAACCTCGTTCATAGGACTTGTAGCGATTGGTCACCACGCCTTTTTCAAGAAGTGGGAGGAAGGCGTCCGTCAAGACCTCTGTATGTATGCCAAGGTCCTTGTGGTGAATTAATTTTTCCATGACAGCCATTGGTATTCGTCCAATTCCTGCCTGAATTGTTGCGCCATTTGGTATCAGTTCGGCTATGATTTCGGCTATCTTCCGGTCTTCTTTTGAAATAGCGGGTTTTTCATGGATCGGAAGCGCTTCATTTTGTGAAATGAAATGATTGATCTCGGAGTTGTGGATCAAAGTATCGCCAAATGTTCTTGGAAGGTTTGTATTGATCTGAGCGAAAACGACAGAGGCTGACTCTACCGCTGCTCTTGTTACATCCGCCGAAGGACCTAAAGAAAAATACCCATGTTTATCAGCAGGACATACTGATATAAGTGCCAGATCCAGAGGAATGCTGTTTTTTCTGAAAAGATCCGGTGTGTCACTTAATGCGGTTGGCAAATAGCTGCCGTGATCGTGTTGAATAGCGCTTCGTACATTCTGACCAATAAAAAAAGGATTCGGCGTGTATATCCCTCTGAATTTCTCGTTGGCCCAGGGAGCGATTCCTTATGTATGTAACGAATGAACACGGATGTTTTTTTTTGTCTGAATTCCGTTTGCAGAATTGACGGATAAGTTCTTGAGGTGCTGCTGCAGCCGAATGAATGAAGACGGATGAGTTAGAAGTTACATCCAATGAATTATAAGGGTCACACATTTTTTAGCGCAAAATTCATCAACGTAATCTTAAGATTCGGTGATATCAATCAATGAATCGAAAGGTTAAATTGATCCTTCCTTCAGTGATTTTAAGTTGCTTGGGAATTTGATGTTTCCAGTGATGTTGAAGTGCTCCCCCCATGATGACGAGAGAACCATTCGTAAGCTCGAGAGATATTTTTTCAGTCCCAAGATTGTGTTTCAGATCAAAACGTCGTTGTGCACCCAAACTAAGACTGGCAATGATCGGATTTTTTCCAAGTTCAGGTTCATTGTCTGCATGCCAGCCATTACTGTCTGTGCCGTTTCTATAGTAGTTGATGAGTACAGAGTTAAAGCTGTAGCCGGTTGCTTTTTCAATTCGAATTTTGATCTCTTTGATGCGCTGGTCGAATGGATGCGTGTAAAGTCTTTTTCCTGAATAGCCATAGCTTTTACCATGCTCACTGTGAAAAGATTCCAGTCTCGGTATGTCATGGATTTTTCCGAAAAGTATAATGATCCCCTGTTGTAAGGGCAATTCCTTCAAACAATGATGATAAAGATCATCACTTTCGGTAATTGATAAGAAGTCCGGATAAAATTCCAGCCATCCGTTGGTGAGTTCAATGCGTTGCATCAGATGTAGCCTACAAGATCGTACGCCACATAACCGACCATCTCTTTGATGAGAGTGTCCCAGCCATCCCAACTGTCATAATTTGGTATCAGGTATTGGTCCCACTGGTAAGCTCTTCTCGGGCCTGAATAATGATCTGTTGTGAAGGCATCACAAGACATTCCTTCTTTAGTAAAACAGGCCAGAGATCGTCGCATGTGTTTTGCCGAAGTGATCAAAAGAAACCGTTTAAAGTGAGGATAGGATTTATCAAGGATCTTTTTTGTTTCCAGTGCGTTCTCATGTGTATTGCGCGACTTTTCCTCAACAATAATATCCTGTTTTGGGATGCCCCAGCTCACTAAAACATCCCGGAACTGTGTGGCTTCATGAAGACCACGATCAATAACATAACCATTATCTCCTGTGATCAGGATCTTTTTGATCTTTCCTTTGTGATAGAGTGTCAGCGCCTGCCATATTCGATCACTTCCACGACGGATGCTTAATACGTTCAGATCGCTGTTCCATTCAGCCATGCCGGTGAGGACGATGCCGACGTCGTACGATTTTACTTTTGAAATCCGTGTACCTGGGATTTCCCACATCCGGAAAGCTTCACTTAAGATGGCTGTATTCGTAAAGAACACAAAGAAGCCGATGGTCAGCCACTTATAGCGCGTTTTCCATGGTTCTCTCCGCCAAAAAAGATGCAGAGCGAGTACGGCAATGAACCAGTTAAATGGTGACAGTAAAAAAAGCAATGCTTTCGACAGAAAGAAAAACATGAAACAAAAATAGGAGGTTTCATTTAAAAAATAGAAACAGTTAGTTTAGATATGAAGTAGTTTTGCATTTCAAAATGAGATTATATGACTTGGCTTGAAGAACTTTTTGATATTAAGTATACCGATGTGAATCAGTTTCTTGTTCGGATGGGAACGAATTTATTGATCTCGATTGTAATTCTTATCCTGGGATTCTGGCTTTCCAATATTCTTTCCAGAGGTTTGAAAAGAGTGTTGCGAAAAAGCCATACGGACGAAGGGCTGGTAACTTTCATCAGTAGTTTCATGTCCATGGTGCTGAAGGTATTGGTGGTGATAACCTCAATTACCCAGATTGGGGTCGAAATGACCTCTTTTGTGGCTTTACTCGGTGCTGCTGGACTCGCGATTGGTATGGCCTTTTCCGGTACCTTGTCAAATTTTGCTGGAGGAGTAATGATTCTTGTATTGAAACCCTTCAAAGTGGGAGATATTATTTTGACACAAGGTGAAAAAGGAGAAGTGAAGGAAATTCAGATCTTCAACACCTATTTGTATACGACCGATAACAAAGTGATCATTCTTCCAAACGGACCTGTAGCCAATGGAAATATTACCAATTTTACAAAAGCAGATAAACGTCGGGTGGATTGGATATTCAGCATCTCCTACGGTAATGATTTTGACAAAGCGAAGGCGGTAATTATGGAACTGATCAAAGAAGATGAGCGAATTTTAAATGATCCGGCACCTTTTGTTGGTATTCATCTTCTGGGAACTTCCTCTGTTGATATCGCTGTGCGGGGATGGGTTTTGACAGATGATTTCAATGAGATCTTCTTTGACTTGAATGAAAGAGTATATAAGGAGTTTGAAAGACATGGACTCCGTTTCCCATTCCCACAGCTGGATGTTCATTTGAAGAATCAGGCATGAACCCACTAAATCAACACCCGTTAATTCAAAAATATGTTGAAATGAACCGTTTCGGTTCTTTTCTCGGAATGGAATTTAAAATTATTGAAGCGGGAAATGTAGTGTATAGTCTAACCGTTCGAGAGGATCATCTGGCCACACCTCATTCAGCTCATGGTGGTGTTTTATCAGCACTACTTGATGCCACATTGGGTGTTGGCGCTTTGAGCGCAGTGTGCGAAGAAGACAAAGTGGTCGCAACCGTTGAAATGAAGGTGTCTTTCTTCCGACCTGTCTTTCTTGGAGATCAACTCACAGCGACCTCATCGATCTTAAAAAAAGGAAACAGAATTCTCTTTACAGAAGCTGAAATACACAATCAGAAAAATGAATTGGTTGCTAAAGCCAGTGGTACCATGAATGCCTACCCCAAAGAAAAGGCAGGTTATTAAAGCCGTAACTTTCAACTTCTAACTTTCAACTCCAAACTTTCAACTCCAAACTTTCAACTTCTAACTTCTAACTTTCAACTTCTAACTTTCAACTTCTAACTTTCAACTTCTAACTTTCAACTTCTAACTTTCAACTTCTAACTTCTAACTTTCAACTCACAACTAATTCACAAACAAAGATCGACTAATCAGTCAAATTATTATTTTTGTGTCAAATCGCATGAAATGACCAAAAAACAACTTTTGATGCTGACGGCCCGGAGACTATTTGCGGAAAATGGTTTTTATGGCACAGCCACAGCCCGGATTGCCAAAGAAGCCGGTGTAAGTAATGGGATTCTCTTCCATTATTTTCCAACAAAAGAGATTTTGGTCAGAGCAATGTACAGCGATGTCAAGGACCGTATATTCGATTATTCACTCGGTCAGGTTTACAAAGGGGCTACACTGAAGGAAAGTATCTACACGCTTTGGCTTGCCTCCGTCGAGTGGTATGTGGAACATCCGGAGGAATTTCATTTTATGCGTCAATTTGAAACATCACCCTACTATGATGTCGAAACTGAAATGGCACACAGGCATACGCAACTCACGCTTGAGTTGATCGAAAAAGGCTTAGAGCAAGGTGTGTTAAAAACATTTCCGTCGCAACTCTTGTTTCATGTCATGACGAACCTGGTGCACAATGCAGTGGAGTACATCAGACTTTATGATGAATTATTGGAAGATTTTGAATTCAGGAATCGATTGTTTGATGTCACCTGGGACGCACTAAAGAAATAATATGAAGAATTTAGCATTGATTACCGGAGCATCCAGCGGTATTGGGATGGAACTCGCTCGAATCCACGCTTCGCGGAAAGGGGACCTTGTGCTCGTGGCCAGAAGAAAGGAAGAACTTGAACGTCTTGCAGAAGAGTTGCAACGTGATCATGGTGTTCAGGTGAGCGTGGCAGTGAAAGACCTTTCTGCTACTAGGGCCTCTAAAGAATTGGTAGAAGAACTGGGAGAGTTGGTCAAGGAGGTTGAAGTTTTGATCAATAATGCCGGATTTGGAGGATTTGGAAAATTCATCGACCGTCCCATTGAAAAAGAAATAGAAATGATGCAACTGAATATGGTTGCCCTGACTGAACTTACACACCTGGTTCTTCCTCACATGATCGCAAGAGGTAAAGGGAAGATCTTGAACACCGCCAGTTCCGCAGGATTCATGCCTGGACCGTCACAAGCCGTGTATTTTGCCACGAAAGCCTATGTTGTTTCCTTGACTCAAAGTATTCACCATGAACTAAAACCACATGGAATTAGTGTGACAGCCTTGTGTCCTGGTCCGGTTAGAACAGGTTTTGAAAAAACGGCGGGACTCGAAGGGGTAGATTTGTTTAAAATGGCATTGTCACCCGTTCACACAGCCATAGCAGGTTACAGAGGAATGGAAAAAGGCCGCATGATTGTTTTTGATCAACGATTACTGTCTTTTTCTGTGAATTGGTTGATTCCGTTTATCCCTCGTTCCTGGATATTGCGAATGGTCGAAAAGATGCAGACACCAAAGAAACGTTAGGTTGCTGTTTTCCTTCTTTTATTTCTACCTTTGCAACGTAATTGTTACAAATGCTCCTATTCTTCAATGATGTTTCGGGTTCAGAGGTGTTGGTCATTCTGATCTTTATCCTCATCTTTTTCGGGTCTAAGAGTATTCCCGGAATTGCCAGAACATTTGGAAGAACGATCCACCAGATCAAAAGTGCTTCAACTGAATTACAAGACGAGATCAGAAAGTCCGGCGTGGATATGAAAAAGGATCTCAACCTGACCAGCTTGATTCAGGATTCTACTGCGGATATGGCACAGCCGCTCGATCAAATGGCCTCTGATCTGGATCAATCCATTCGATTTGAACCACCTAAAAAACATTTGGATGCGGAGGTAAATATTGTAGAGAACGTCATGCCTCCATCACATCCCGCATCGGGTGAAGTAGAAACTGCTGAACAAAATGCGATGGAAAAAGAGGTTCAGAATGCCATTCCTAACAATACGGAGGAAGATCAAAAGAGATGATCTGTTTTCACGAGTGTTAACGTAAGCTTAATGCGCTGAACAAAAGATAAATCCTGCCGATACGAAAAAAGGTCGTACCTTTGCACCCAATTTTAGAAATAATAAATGACATTTGAGGAACTCGGGCTGAAGAGTGAGGTGCTGAAGTCGTTAAAAGAACTGGGGTTTGAAGCACCTACTCCGATCCAACAAAAAGCCATTCCATATTTACTGGGTGCGAATAGCGATTTTGTTGGTTTAGCTCAAACAGGAACAGGAAAGACCGCCGCGTTTGGTCTTCCACTGGTAAACAACATTGAAAATCACGCAAAAACTCCGCAAGGACTGGTCATCTGCCCGACGCGTGAACTCTGTCTGCAGATCTCGAAAGATCTGGAGATCTATGCAAAATTCTTAAAGGTAAAAGTAGTAGCCGTTTACGGTGGTACTGACATTCGTCGTCAAATGACCGAAATCCGTCAGGGAGCATCGATCATTGTAGCGACACCGGGAAGGTTGATGGATCTCATCAATCGTAAAGCCGTTCAATTGCACGAAGTAGAATACGTAGTGCTTGACGAAGCGGACGAAATGCTCAATATGGGCTTTAAGGAAGATATCGATTCCATTCTGGAGTCCACACCGGACCATAAAAACGTTTGGTTGTTTTCCGCAACGATGCCTGCTGAGGTAGCACGAATCTCTAAAAACTACATGACCGAACCTTTCGAGGTTTCGATCGGACATAAAAATCAGAGTAACGAGAACATTGATCACATTTATTATGTGGTGAAGGAAAAGGATCGTTATGCTGCCGTAAAACGTCTCATTGATTTTAATCCTGACATCTATGGCTTGATTTTCTGTCGTACACGTCAGGAAACAGGAAGCGTTGCGGAAAAACTCGCGAAAGAAGGATACAATGCCGAACCGTTGCATGGTGATCTTTCGCAAGCACAGCGCGACCGGGTCATGGAACGTTTTAGAAATAAAGATTTACAGATCCTTGTGGCAACAGACGTAGCTGCACGTGGTCTGGATATCGATAATATCACACACGTTATCAATTATAATCTTCCGGATGATATCGAGAATTACACGCACCGAAGTGGTCGTACAGCTCGTGCCGGAAGAAAAGGAGAATCGCTGGTGTTGATCAACACACGTGAGCATGGCAAGATCCGTGCGATCGAGAAACAGATGCGCACAACGTTTACTCCAGGACTAATTCCGAACGCGAAAGAGATCTGTGAGATTCAGTTAATGAAACTCATTAACAAAGTCATCTCGATTGATGTACGTGAGCGCGACATTCAAACGTTCATGCCAACGATCATGGCGGGTTTTGAAGACATGTCCAAAGAGGAAGTGATCAAACATTTCGTGTCGGCTGAATTCAACCGTTTTATTGAATACTACGAGCGCGCAGGAGATTTAAATGCCGCTTCAGGAAAAGGTGATGATCGTGGTTTTGAAGATCGTTCAAAACGTCGTGAACGCAAAGGTGACGAAACCGAGAGTGGTAAAACGCGCTTCTTTGTGAGTATCGGTCGCCGTGACGGATTGAATCCGGGTGGATTACTTCGTTTGGTTTGCGATGCATCAGGATTGAAATCAGCCAACGTTGGGCGTATCGATATTATGACTTCCTATTCGTTCTTTGAAGCGGATAACGAACACGCAGATAATATTCTGAAAAGTGTCAATGGCTCCAACTACGAAGGTCACGAAGTGAACATTGAAGTTACGAAATCCAAACCTTCAGGTGGTGGAAATCGAGGCGGCGGCGGCGGCGGTCGACGTGATGGCGGTTCTTTTGGAGGAAAGTTCAAAGGTGGTCGCGAAGGTGGCGGACGTCGTGACGGCGGATTCAGAGGAGGTAGTGATGACCGACGAGGACCGAAAAGAGATGGAGGTTCAAGAAGCGACGGAGGATCTAAACGAGATGGTGGCCCTAAAAAAGATGGTGGTGGACGTCCAAGATCTTTTGGAAAACCTTTTAATAAAAAATCAAATTAACAGTTAGCATTTCTACGAATAATATGGAAATCAGAAACATTGCAATTATTGCGCACGTTGACCACGGTAAGACTACCTTGGTAGATAAAATGATTGAAGCAGGAGCCGTTTTAAATGAACGCGATCGTCCAACTGGTGAGCTAATCATGGATAACAATGATTTGGAGCGCGAGCGAGGAATTACCATCGTTTCAAAAAACGTTTCAGTGAATTATAAAGGAACAAAGATCAATATCATCGACACACCGGGTCACGCCGATTTTGGTGGTGAAGTAGAGCGTGTATTGAACATGGCTGATGGTGTTTGTTTGTTAGTAGATGCTTTTGAAGGTCCAATGCCACAAACACGTTTCGTGTTGGCAAAAGCACTTTCAATGGGTTTAAAACCATTGCTTGTAATTAACAAGGTGGATAAAGAAAATTGTACGCCTGATGAGGTTCATGAAAAAGTATTCGATTTAATGTTTGAATTGGATGCCAATGAACAACAATTGGATTTCGCGACAATTTATGGTTCAGCAAAAAATGGTTGGATGTCAACAGACTGGAAACAACCAACTACCACAATTGCCCCACTTTTGGATGAGATTTTGACGTATTTCCCACCGAAGAAAATCGAAGAAGGAAACACGCAGATGTTGATTACATCGTTGGATTTTTCAACGTATGTTGGTCGTATCGCAATTGGTTGTTTGCGTAGAGGTGAAATCAAAGAAAATCAGCAAGTAATTCTTGTGAAACGCGATGGGACTCAAGAAAAACATCGTATTAAAGAAGTATTCGTCTTTTCTGGTTTAGCGCGTGAAAAAGTGGCATCCGTTCAAGCTGGAGACATTTGTGCCATCACAGGCATCGAAGGGTTTGAAATTGGAGATTGTATCTGTGATTTCGAAAATCCTGAACCTTTGGATACGATTCAATTGGATGAGCCAACGATGAATATGATGTTCTCAATCAATGATTCTCCGTTCTTTGGAAAGGAAGGGAAATTCGTTACGTCTCGTCACATTCAGGAGCGTTTGCAAAAAGAGCTTGAGAAAAACCTGGCAATGCGTGTAGCTGATACGGACAAAGCAGATAAATGGATCGTTTCTGGTCGTGGAGTTTTGCATTTATCGGTTTTAATTGAAACAATGCGCCGTGAAGGGTATGAATTACAAGTAGGTCAGCCACAGGTCATCATCAAAGAAATTAATGGTGTAAAATGTGAGCCTGTTGAAGAATTGACAATCGATTTACCTGAGGAGTTTTCCGGAACTGCGGTTGAAGCAGTGACAAAACGTAAAGGTGAAATGACGAATATGGAGCCAAAGGGAACACGTATGGTGATCCAATTCCAAATTCCATCACGCGGAATCATTGGTTTACGTAATTATTTATTGACACAAACTGCTGGTGAAGCAATCATGACGCATCGTTTCTTGGAATATCAACCGTATAAAGGTGAAATTCCTGGACGTCAAAATGGTTCATTGATTTCTTTGGAACTTGGTACTTCCATACCGTTCTCCATGAATAACCTTCAAGATCGTGGTAAATTCTTCATCTTCCCGAATGAAAATATTTATGAGGGACAAGTAATTGGTGAAAATTCACGGGCAGGAGATCTGTGTGTGAATGTTACAAAAACAAAGAAACTTACGAATATGCGTTCGTCCGGAGCGGATGATAAAGTACGTCTTGCACCACCAAAAGTGTTCAGTCTGGAGGAATGTCTGGAATACATTCAGTCGGATGAATATGTGGAAGTGACACCGGAGAATTTACGTATTCGCAAGATTCTTCTGAAGGAGACAGACCGTAAACGTTCGTCAAAATAAGTTAAACTGTAAGAAAAGCGTTTGTTTTTCGTTGAATAGGAAGTGTTGTTCATTTTCCTGTTCATAACATTTATTGGATGTTGGGAAGAAACAATCGCAAAGTGACTAATTTGATTATCAAATTGACCGCTTATGTTTGATGACGAAGAAGACGAAGGATTCGACGGTAATTTGAGCGAGGATCTGGAAAAGTTCGAGTCATTTCTAAAAGGAAATGCCATCGGATTTATGGATAGCGACCGTTTGGAAGCATTGATCGATCATTTCCTGATCAATAATCAGTACACGAAAGCTAAAATTTGCGCAGAACATGCGATCACCCAGTTCGCGTACAGTCCGCTGTTTTATCTAAGGAAAGCGCAAGCGATCTCCGCGATGGGTGAATTAAAAGAAGCGTTGAAGATCTTAAATCAGATCGAGAAATGGGAAGCGCCTTCGTGCGAGTTGCTCCTGACAAAGGCTTCTATTTTCAGTCAGTTACGCGATCGAAAGAATGCGATCAAATATTTTTCTGAGGCATTGGCACTTTCTGAACCGGAGGACAGAGACGAGATTTACCTTGACCTGGCTATGGAATATGCCAATACGGGAGATTTTAAAAAGGCAGTCAGTGTCCTGAAAGAAGCCATTGCAAATAATCCCTACAACGAAGGCGCGATCTACGAAATTGCGTTTTGTTATGATCAGTTGGGAGAATATGAGCAAGCAATCAAATGTTATTCAGATTTCCTCGATGAGAATCCATATTCGTTCACAGCATGGTACAATCTCGGGAATGCCTATTCCAAGTTGGAAGATTATGAAAAAGCCATTTGGGCATACGATTACTGTTTGATCATCAATGAAGACTTTGGTCCGGCATGTTTTAATATGGGCAGCGCCTACCTTTCCTCTGAGGAGTATGGTAAAGCCATAGAATACCTTGAACGATGCATGGAACTGGATGGAGAAGATGCCATGGCGCTCTGTTATTTGGGAGAAGCATATGAACAGCTGAATGAGTTGACAAAAGCAAAATTATGTTACAGCAGAAGTCTGGAATTAGCTCCGTCATTACCGGATTCCTGGCTGGGTTTGGGAATTGTTGAAGATCTCGAGGGAAATACAGAGGAGGCCCTTACGTTTTTGCACAAAGCGGCCGAACTTGATCCTGAAAATGCAGGAGTGTACCATGTTCTTGCCGGGGCCTACGAGAAATTGAATGATTTTGATTCGGCAGAAGAGTTTTACCGCTTATCACTGAATCTGGATACAGCTGATGAGGATTGTCTCTCTGATTTCATTCAATTACTTGCTGATTCCTCTCTCCTTGAAGCGTATAAATTTATCACATCGTTCAAATCAGAGAATGGGCATAATAAAATTGCCGGTTTGCTCGAAGTCAATATATTGTGGCTGATGGGTAGAAAAAGTGAAGCGCTTTCATTGTTTGAGATTTGTGTGGAAGAGGATAAAGAGAAGGCCAAAGAAATATTCACGATCAACCCTGACCTATCAAATCTGGAGGAATTCGTACATTTGACCGAAGAATAAGAATCGATGAATTTTGAACTACCCTACATTCCTTCAAGGAGTGAAAAGCCAAGACAGAAAGGTATTACAATGATGATGGATAAAGGGCTAAGTCTCAATGAGGCAGTGAACTTTATTCAGGCATCAGGACACTTGACAGATCTGGTGAAATTCGGGTTCGGTACGGCTTACGTCACCAATGATCTTCAAAAAAAATTGGATCTCTATCGTGAAGCGAATATCAAACCTTATTTCGGAGGAACGCTGTTCGAAGCTTTTTATGCCCGAGGTCGATTTGAGGATTACTTAAGGTTGCTTGATAAATTTAAATTAGATACGGCGGAGATTTCCGACGGTTCCATTATCATCCCACATGATGAGAAATGTGAATTGATTCGCAAAATGGCGAAGAATTTTACCGTACTTTCTGAAGTCGGCTCCAAAGATGCTGGAATTCTGATCTCTCCGGGAAAGTGGATCAAAATGATGAGTACGGAATTGGAAGCCGGAAGCTGGAAAGTCATTGCTGAAGGTCGAGAAGCGGGAAATGTAGGAGTTTTCAGACCAAATGGAACGGCGCATACCATGTTGATCAACCGTATCATCGCGAAAGTAGCTCCGGAGAGTATTTTGTGGGAAGCGCCACAAAAGAATCAGCAAGTATGGTTCATCAAATTGTTTGGTGCTGAGGTGAATCTTGGAAATATTGGTCCAAATGAAATGATTCCTCTTGAATGTTTGCGACTTGGCCTTCGTGGGGACACCTTTTTTGAATTCCTTCCTAAAGATTATGCCGATCGTTTGAAGCAAGTCAACGACGAAGAAGAAGAAATCGAGGCAGACGCGGAATGAATTTTCGTAAGCTGAAAGAAATTTCGGGGCACGCAGCGGGCATTTATTCACTTGATTTTCACGGAAATTATCTATACTCTGCCAGTGCAGACAAGCACGTTGCACGATGGAAGATCGATGAAGGTATTCAGGATAAGTTTTCGATCAAATTCAATGAGGCCGTATATGCCATCCGACTATTCGATGAGGCGACAAGATTAGCCGTAGGTTTAGCTAATGGAGATTTGCATTTTTTTGATTTGACTGATCGTAAGGAGCTGAAATTTTACACACAGCATCGAAAGGCCATCTTCAGTATAGTAGAAAACAAACCATGCAGACAACTGTATTCGGCTGATGCCGATGGAAATCTTTCTGTTTGGGACACACAAACATTCGAATTACTTGCTTATTTACCTTTTGATTGTGGTAAGATCCGGCGGATTGCATTAAGTGATCAAGGTGATAAAATTGCATTGGCTTGTCAGGATGGTCAGGTTCGCATCCTCCACGCAGCAACACTGAATCTTACGGCGGCCTTTGATGCCCACAAGGATGGAGCCACAGCAGTATTGTTCGATCCAAATGACAGTTCTATTCTCTACTCCGGCGGGAAGGATGCGTACTTGAAAAAATGGGATCTCGAAAGTATCGTTTTTCAGAAAGCAATTCCCGCACACAATTATGCTATTTACGACTTAATCTCTTTACAAGAGGGACAAACGTTAGTTTCTGCCAGCCGTGACAAAACGATCAAGATCTGGAATTCAGAATCATTGGAAATTATTCAGCGTCTTGATTCTAAATCCGGTGGACACCGCCATTCGGTAAATAGCCTCAGCGCAATGACTAGTGAATCATTTGCGTCGTGTTCCGATGACAGGAGGTTGATCTTGTGGGGAGATCAATGAGCGGCTCTTTGTGTGCTGAGGATTCCAGTCAAAATACAGGAGCCAATAATCAAAAGGACACCCAGCCATTGTTTTTCACTGAATGTTTCATGAAAAAATAAAATTCCTAACGGGACGGGCAAGGCATATTCAATGCTTTGCAGAATGCCAATCAATTGACCTTGGACTTGTCTCGCTCCACTGTAAATTAACGAATAGGCAAATACAGTACAAAAGATTCCAAGTAATAAAGATGCCGGAATGGCTGACGAATGAAATTGCTCCGTAGCGAGTGCAAGGGGAATCAAAATCGGCAGCTGCATGATACTTTGATATAAAACGACGTCCTTGGAATTTAGTTGATGAAACCATTTTTTCTGGTAAATGAAATTAAAACAAAGTAACGCTGATGAAGTGATTCCAGCTATAATACCGGGAATTAGCTGTTGGCTTAGTTCATTTCCGGGATTGCTTACGAATAGTACCCCTGTAAGCGAAATCGCCGCCGCAATCCAGGTAAAAGAAGCTATCGATTCTTTTAAAATAAAGTAGGAAAGAACCGCCATCAAAACAGGTTGAGTTCCAAGTAAACTGGAGGCCATTCCGGCGCCACAGCTATTGATGCTTTTGAAATAGCACCACATGGCACCAAGCATAAAAAGTGACCAGATAAACAGTTTAATGAAATGTTGTTTCAATGCTTTGAAGAGCCCCTTTTTATCTTTATGGATAAGAAATAGAATCAAAACTGCAACAAGCAGCCTTCCCGTTAAAAGCGTCAGTACACCGGAATCCGGAGCGATTTTAACCCCGACAGGAATGAGTGCAAAAAATGTAGCACCCAGAATGATCTTCCAGGAGGGAGACATCATGGATGAAGGATGAATAGTTTTTCTTGAAGATCAAATGAGCTGGCGTGAATCTTCAGGACATAGGTTCCATTCGGGATCTCTTTGGTGTCGATCTGAACAGCAGAACCAGTGCTTTTGAAGCTGCGAATCTTTTTCCCCTGAAGATCCAGTAAATTGATCTCGATTCCTGCATATGAAGATGGTAGCGTTATTGTCGTCATGCCATCCGATGGATTAGGGAAAACTGTCACAGGAATAGCCGTTGGATTTTCATTCAAGCCGTTTGTTCCGTTCTTCAACAAGTTCATGACAGGTTTGTCGATCTTGTTCTGCATATCGGCGCCCTGCGTATTAAAATTATACGAAATAAAATAACCGTTTGGAGCAATCACGCTTTGGATATCACCAAAGAATAAACCGCTCGTATTCGCAACCTCACCGTAATGTCCGTTGTATGCAGAACCGTAAAACGTATAAAAGTCGAATCCCAATCCATAGGCATTTGCAGCAGGATCGATCGTTTGCATTTTTGCCCATTCCGAGCTACTGATCAGTTGACCACTGCGTAAGGCGGTGTAAAAGGTGATTAGATCAGCAGTAGCAGTGACGACATCCGCCCAACCGGCATAGGTTGTTGCATTAACGATGGTCAAGTCAACCCAGCCCATTCCGGGAATGTTCCAGTAACATCCCATATGAGGCCCGGCAATATCAGTTGTCGACGGAATTTCTGTCTGACTCAAATTGAGGGGTGTGATGATCGTTTGCTGCAAGTATTGCTTGTAATCCATGCCACTCACATTGTTAATGATCATAGCAAGCAAACTGTAATTGGTGTTGGAGTAGGTCCAACTCGTGCCAGGAGGAAATAACTCGCCCTGACTTGCCCCACAGTAAATAGCTTCTTCTAAAGTTCTGTTGTTAAGTGGGTTGGTTAATACATCCAGTTGACAGGTATTATTTGCAGCGGAATTGGCAATGCCACTTGTGTGATTGAGCAGATGACGGATCAATACGGTTCCACTTGAGTTGATCGTGTCTGTCACAAGAGTTGGTCGCAGGTAATTCGCAATAGGGTCTTCGATCGAAAGTAATCCATCTTGTTCCAGTTTGAGAATGCACGTAGCGATCATCATTTTAGTCACGCTGCCCGTGCGAAAACGATCTGCTGACGCTGCCACCGTCTGGGTTTGACCTGCAGTTGTGCCAGAAATCCCGTTCCCCGCAGCGCCTTCCCATGTCCATTGACCGGGAACTTCCACACGCACAATCACACCGGGAGCGGCGAAATTCGTGGGTAAGGCGTGATTCAAGATCGATTGCAGGGAGTCAGCGATGTATTGTGGGGGTGTTTGACCAAAAGTATCTACCGAGCCGGTAAAAGAAATCACACAGGAAACAAGCCCAACGAACCATGATTTAGGAATAGACATACATGACAATTTAGTGATGCGAAATTACTAATAATCAATTGTGTTGATGGTTACTTCAGCGATTCGATCTCATCAAGGTTTTTCTCAACCTCCACACGAAGGACATTATTGGTGAGTGCGAACAGGACGTATTGTGAAACAAGTGAAATAAGATCTACGATTTCGCCGTCGGTCAGTTCTTTTTTGTAGGCAGCCCAAGCTGTGTCACTCACGTTTCGTTTGATGACCATTTCGTCTGTAAGTTCGAGGATCGCCGTTTCTCTTTCATTGAATGATTTGGGTAGAGGTAGAACACGCACAGCATCAAGTTCTGCTTGAGACACACCGAATTCTTCAGCTACAGGAACATGATGTTTCCAGACATAATTACAATCGTAATGCAATGCCATTCGGAGAATTACAAGTTCTTGTTCACGGACTGTAAAGCCCATTTTTTGTTTCGAGGTAACCCAATAGTCGAGAAATTCACCCAGAGTGTCCGGATTGTACATCAACATTCCAAGAACATTTCGGGGAGCATATTTTCCTTTCAATCCGTCGCCCGGAATTCGTTTGAGGGTGTCCAACCATTCCTGACGCATGTCGTCTACATTCTTCGGTGTAAGTTTCATAAGGTTACGTTTAAAATTATCTTGGTTTACTGAGTTCCAAAGTTAGTATTCTTCTACCGGTGCGTTCGGTTTCTTCTGCTGAAAAATCCCAGATCAATCCTGAGCGTTTGAAACCGCCATCCATTAATCTGGACGGAAGGTTGCAGGCACTTGCCGCATTTGAATTATAGTAGACATTCCTGTGAGTGCGCTCAAGGTATTCCCTGATCCTTTCAGGAGTTGATCCGTAACTGCTCGCGTTCAGACCATATTTTGTCTGGTCCAGTTTGTTTAGAAGATCTTCTTCAGAACTGAATGGGATAAGTGGGAAGACCGGTCCAAATGTCTCGTCTTTTACTATCGGCATAGTGATGTCACATTGCAGTAAAACAGTAGGTTCCAGAAGGGGCAGGTCGGTAGAACTTTCTGTGTAAGTATTACCTCCATAAATGCTTACAGCTCCCATCTCAAGACTTTCTGCAATTTGCTTATTCATTCTTGAAAAGATCACTTTAGATCCAACCGGACCAATATCGGTTTGCGCATCTGTAGGAGAACCAATTTTCAAGGTTTTAAGCAAACGGGTTAATTCTTCTGCAAATGATGCGTAACAACTTTCATGGACAAAATAACGTTCGAGAGCAGAGCATGATTGACCGCCATTGTTCAATCCGCCTTCTATGGCTCCCAAAGCCGCTGAGTTCATGTTCGCATCAGGAAAAACGATCATTGGGTCATTTCCTGGTCCTTCAAAAATTATTTTAGTTCCCGTTTCTTCGGCTAGCGGACGATAAACATCGATCCAGGAGTCGTCTCCGTAAATGACAATAGCTTTAACTTCCGGATCTTTCAAACATTGACGCATAAATGCAGCGCTTGAAATACCTCCATTCACGATGGTCATATGATCCAATGTTTCCGCCAAAAGATCCCCATAGATAGGTGCGGTTTCTTTCAAGGATGAAGGGAAGTAAACGATTGTCTCATTGCCCATCTGGTAAGAGCTGGCAATAGCTTTAGCAAGGGTTAATCCGATGCTGTTCTTTGGAATAAGCACTGCAATTTTTCCAAGAGGAAAGCGATCTTTTAAAAGATTTTCTTCCGAACGGTCAAGTGTTAATAGCTTCGACGGAACCTCTATCTCTCTGCCAAAAACGGCCTTGTGGGTGAAAGCGGTGTCATGAATATAGGCAGGCACAAAGCGTGACGTAAAGTTTTCGCTCTTTAATTTTTGCGCAAGTTGATGTAGATTTTCATTTCGATGTTGGTAGGTAGTGGTCATTGAATGAGGTCTGAAGTTTCAGAGATGCGAAGATACAATTTTTCGCAAAACTTCTTCCTCAAGTGCCCCATTCTGTTTCCAGACTTCCTTACCTTCTTTGAATAGAATGAAAACAGGTACCGCCTGAATTTGGTATTTGGAAGCCAGTTCGGTGCTTTTATCGACATCTATTCTTAAAACGGACGCTTTACCGGTGTGCTCTTTTTCCAAACGATCGATAATCGGAGCCATTTTACGGCATGGCGAACACCATACAGTATGGAAATCAACAAGGACAACTTTGTTTTGAGTTAACAGTTTGTCGAATTGCTCAACGCTCATTTCTTGTATGTGTTCATCTTTGGCAACTGTAGCTTCAGTTATAGGATTCCTGTTTGCCTGCCATGAGGAGATGCCACCTTCTAAATTGTACACATGCTTAAACCCATTCTGAACCAATATTTCAGCCGCTTGCGCACTTCTTCCGCCGGCCTTACAATACACCAAAATGTTCTTGGAAGAATCCATCACTTTGATCTTTTTCGTGAACTCCGGGTCATAAAAATCGATCGTACTTGCCTGATCAATCGTGCCACCAGCGGTTTCTTCCGGGGTGCGGACATCTAAAATGATCGTGTTTCCATTGGCAACAAGCTCCTTGAATTTAGCCACATCCACATTTTGAACACTCGCCACTCCCGGCTGATTTTGCGAGGTGCAATTCGGAAATAAAAACAGGATAAAAAATAGGGTAGAGGCAAAAGCAATATGTTTCATAACGAACGTATTTAAGATTGTTGGGCGCTAAAGTAAGGATTATCTCTTCCCACGAAAGTGACTTTTGTTACATTGGGCTATGGAGATTCATTGCTCCGCATGATTTGTAATCCTGCGGAAATTTAGAATGAATATTATTTGAATTGGTGTTTGCCGCAGGATTTCAAATCCAGCGGAGCTGTATGAGCGTTAAAAGAATATAGATTATTACTTCCGTAACAATCCCGCCCCGCTCCGCAGGATTTGTAATCTTGCGGAACCTAACGGATAGTTATAAGTCTTTGCGGGAGACAATAAATTTCAGTAAGAACTGAGTCCATTCCCTGATAATTGCTAGCTGAAGAGTATTTCCATTCGAAATCATTGGTAACGAAACCTTCTTCAACGGGATTCTGATGTATGTAATTGATCTTTTCCCAAGTGAATTTTTCGCTAAACAGTTCAATCGCATGATTTCCGACTTGCCAAAATTTGAAGTTTTTATGCTTGCTACTTTCTTTTGCCGCATTTGAAAATTCATCGAGCATCCATTCTCTTCTGGATTCAGCTTCGTTTTGTATTTGGGCGAGAATTTTTTTTGAGGAGAACTTCTTAAAATCTCGAATAACGTCGTTTAATTGGTAGGGCTCATTGCAATTGACGATCAAATGCAAATGATTCGTCATCAGACAGAAACAGTAAACATTTAATCCTTTGTTTTCAATGCAAAAACGCAGTGAGGAGATGATGGCATCTTTATGGTTTTTTCTGGAAAATACGTCAATCCAACCGACTACAGTAAGTGTAAGGAAATAGCTTGAGTTCTTCTTAATAGTGTGTTTTACGCCTTGCTTCATCTTCATGAATATAGCGAAATTAACGCAGGATTGCAAGTCCTGTGCAGCTTAGAAGGTTGAAGCAATTTTTATAATTAACACGCTCCGCAGGATTTGCAATCCTGCGGAAATTTGTTAAAGCTATATTATTTTATTTGTGTTTGACGCAGGATTACAAATCCTACGGAGCTGTACGAGTGAAAAACGAATCGGGATCATTACTTCCGTAACAGTCCCGATTCTTTTCGTGCGCACGACTGGATTCGAACCAGCACACCTGTTGGCACCACCCCCTCAAGATGGCATGTCTACCAATTTCATCACGTGCGCGTTGAAAAGGTGGATGCAAATATAAGTAGTTTTTGTTTTTTG